>Ga0105047_10000724_pt1 | contig 57262 bp, 42 predicted proteins | sample MAT04_FD_78384 | JGI IMG/M metagenome (GOLD analysis project Ga0105047, IMG submission 78384) | Freshwater microbial communities from Lake Fryxell liftoff mats and glacier meltwater in Antarctica - MAT-04 (megahit assembly) | ecosystem: Environmental > Aquatic > Freshwater > Ice > Liftoff... | reverse complement strand
GGCGTTTTTCAACTTCGCCAAGCGCAAAGCAAAGCTTCGCGCGGCTCACAAAATAACGACTTACGTCGCTATTTTGACCTCACATCCATGTGAGGTCGCAGCCTGTCGAGAAAATCAACAGGCAGCTAGGCGGAGAATGCGCGTCGGGTGGATGAACCCTCGGTTTGGGTTTGGGTGCTTCGTCTCCGGGGGCGCACTCATGGGGGAAACGGCAAATCAAATGTTACACACCGGCGGCGATAAGAACTCGGCGATCGCGCCGTCTTGCGCACGCCCGTCCCGGAGCCGAGTGCTGGCGTCTTGGCGACGATCGCCGTGGTGGGACTAACGCTTTTCACGCGACGCTATCGAAAGCGTGCGCCTTAACTGCCTGTTGAAAAACTTCGCGCTTACGCGATCAGTTCGGGCACGACTCGGCCGTGGACGTCGGTTAGTCTGAAGTCGCGGCCGGCGTAGGGGTAGGTGAAGCGTTCGTGATCGATGCCCAGCAGGGCCAGGATCGTGGCGTGCAGGTCGTGGACATGCATCGGTTTTTCGACGGCCTGAAATCCAAAGTCGTCGGTCGCGCCGTAGACCGTGCCCCCTTTTACGCCACCGCCGGCGAGCCACATGCTGAAGCCGTAGTGATTGTGATCGCGGCCGTTGATCTTGGCCGTGCCGATCAATGGGTTGGCGAGCTCGATGGTGGGCGTGCGGCCGAACTCTCCGCCCCAGATGATCAGCGTCTCGTCGAACATTCCGCGCTGCTTGAGGTCAACAATCAGGGCGCCGATCGCCTGATCGCATTCCTTGGCCAGGCGCTGATGCTCTGTGATATCGTTGTGCGAATCCCACGGCTGGCCGGCGCCGTGCCAGACCTGCACCATGCGCACGCCCCGCTCGATCAGCCGGCGGGCCATCAGTATCTGCCGCGCTTGCACGCCGGGGCCATACATGTCGAGCACGTGCTGCGGCTCGCGGCTGATATCGAACGCCTCGGCCGCTTCGCTCTGCATGCGATAGGCGAGCTCGAACGATTGAATCCGCGCCTCGAGCTGCGCGTCTTGCTGCGAGCGATCCAGGTGCTCTTTGTTGAGCGCTTGCAACAGATCCAATTGCCGACGCTGTTGATCGGAGGATTGAGGGCTCTTGATGTGTTCGATCAGCTTTTCAATCTCGGCATGCTGCGTATCGAGATAGGTCGCCTGGTGGCTCCCGGGCAGAAATGCCGATTGCCAGTTTTGCGCGCCTTGCACCGGCAGACCGCCCGGACACATGGCGACAAAGCCCGGCAGGTTTTGATTCTCGCTCCCCAGGCCGTAGGTCAGCCAACTGCCCATGCTGGGGCGCGGCAGTCGCGCCTCGCCGCAGTTCATCAATAACAGCGACGGCTCATGGTTCGGAATATCGGCGACCATCGAACGGATCACGGCGATGTCGTCGATATTGCGCGCGACATGCGGAAAGAGCTCGCTGACTTCGATCCCACTTTGGCCATACTTCTGGAATTTGTAGGGCGATGGAAACGCGGCGCCTGTCTTACGCTCGGTCGGCAGATGTCCGCTGGGGAGTTCCTGGCCCGCGTATTTATCGAGCGCTGGCTTGGGATCAAACGTATCGACCTGCGAAGGCCCGCCATTCATGAACAGATGAATGACGTGCTTGGCCTTGCGCGCCGTGCGAGGGCGATTGACAAAGGCCGCCACGCGCGCGGCGTCCTGATCCGCGTCTGCCGCGGTGGGCTCGCCCGGTAAGAGTTGCCCCAGCGCCAGCGCCGCCAACCCCATGCCGCTGCGGGCCAGCACATCGCGGCGCGCAAGCAAACGCGGCAGGTTGCGAACGCCGGATCGGAGGTGATTCATGGGTTCAGTCGACATAGCAAAACTCGTTCGCCAGAAGCAGCGCCTGGGCAAAAGCTTCCCACGCGCTCAGCGGAGCGGCGGCGGCCGGCGTCTCTTGAATGAAGCGTAGCGCCAGGGCCTGCTCGCGCTCGGTCGGGGCGCGGCCCCAGGCTAGTTGGATCATACGCCGAATGCGCTCGGCCGGCTGGACCGCCTGTTGAACGACGGCCCGCGCAGCGAATGCTTTGGCGATGTCGATCGTCCAGGGCGAATTCATCAAGTACAGCGCCTGCTGCGGAACCGTGGTCATGTAACGGGCCGCGCTGTGCGCGTCAGGGCTGGCAAAATCGAACGTCGTCAACATCCGCGGCAGCTCCTGCCGATCGATCACGCCATATAAAGTGCGGCGATTCATGCCAGCGGCCGCCAGATCAACGCTTGGGCCGCCGAGTGCAAGATCGAGCGAGCCGGCCGCGGTGAGCATGCTATCGCGCAGGGCTTCGACATCGAGCCGGCGGCGGTTCATCTTCCAGAGCAGGCGATTTTCTGGATCGATCTTAATGCAGTCCGGGCGATCATCACACGCTTGTTGATAGGCGCTGGTGAGCATGAGTTGGCGATGCAGCTTCTTCAGCGACCAGCCTTCCTTCATGAACTGAATCGCCAGGTGGTCCAGCAATTCTGGATGTGTGGGCGATTCGCCGCGAAGACCAAAGTTGCTGGGCGTGCGGACCAAACCCTCGCCAAAGTGGCCGGCCCAAACACGATTGACGATCACCCGGGCCGTCAAAGGATTCTCGGGACTGGCGATCGCGCGGGCCAGCTCCAGGCGACCGGTAGCGGCAGTGAACGGTTTGCGCTCCGCGGAACTGAGTACCGAAAGAAACTGTCGCGGAACTTGCCGCCCGGGGCGCGTTGGGTTGCCACGAATCAGGATCCGCGGCGCGCGCGTCACGGCTGATTCGACCAGCGTATGGGCACGTGGCGGCGCTGTGGCCGTTTGCGCCAGATGCTCGTGAATCTGATTGCGACGTTTGACGACCTCGTCCTGAATCTTCACATCGTAAAGATATTCGGCCACGGCTAGTTCCGGACCGACGATCGCCGGCGAGTCTGGCCCGTAGAGCACCTGCCGGAGCGCTTCGTCCGCCGGATCGGTCAGTTGCGTTGGCGCAGGCGCGGCGGCCGCCAGCGCCGCGGAGCGCTGGGCTTGCCAGTGCGCGTGCGAGGCGGTCAACAGTTGCCCGTATCCGCGCGCCACGTCGGCCATCGACGTGGGTGGATGTTCTGTAAAGTGCCGCCGTACTAGTTCGTTGCGCGGCGCGGATGGTGTGCCTTGCGCGTCGGATGACGTCGGCGCTTCTTTGATGATCTCAGCGGCAGCGTCGGCGAAGTTTTCTGGTTTGAGTTCCGCGAGCGACTTCCAGAGACTAAACACGGAATCGTCGGCCGAGCGATCATTCAAGTAATCGAGCCAGCGCTCGACGACAATCTGGCGGATCTCGCCTGGATCTTTGGGGAGCGGTTGCTGCGGCGGCTGCCTACCGGCGATGGCGGCTACCAGATAGTCCGCGGCGCGGTCGCGGAATTCGTTTACCAGCAGCGCGTATTGCTCCGGCTGGTATTGATCGAGCGCTTGCTGACGCGCTTCGAGTTCTTTTTGAAACGCCTGCGCCGCGGCGTCTGTGGGCGCGGGCCCAAGGAGTTGCGGAAAGGCCGGGTCGTCCGACGTGGCGAACACGCCATACAGTCCATAGTAATCGGCCGTGGGAATCGGATCGTATTTGTGATCGTGGCAGCGCGCGCAGGTGACGGTCAGCCCGAGCAGGCCGCGCGTGGTGACGTCGATCCGGTCGTCGATCACGTCATGGGTGTTGCCGGTAAACCTCCGCCCGAGCGTCAAGAAGCCTAGCCCCGCGAGCGCCGGCTTGGCTTGCGCGTCTGGCAGCAGGTCGGCCGCCAACTGTTCGGTGATGAAGCGGTCGTAGGGGAGATCTTCGTTCAGCGCGCGGACGACGTAATCTCGATACGTGTAGGCGGTGTAGAAGCGGCGTTGCTCTTGCAAGCGGACGTAACCCTTGGTGTCGGCAAAGCGCGCCACGTCCAACCAATAGCGTCCCCAACGTTCGCCGTAGTGGGGGGACGCCAGCAATCGATCTACGACTTTCGTAAAAGCTTCCGGTGAACTGTCCGCGACAAAATCGGCTACTTCCGCTTCGCTTGGTGGGAGACCCAACAGGTCATACGTTGCGCGACGGATGAGCGCTGCGCGCGGCGCCGCCGCGGCAGGCGAGATTCCTTGTGCTTCCATCCGTGACAACAGAAACGTATCGATCGGCGACCTGGCCCAGTTCACTTGCTTGACGGAGGGAACGGCCGAATCTCGCAGCGGTTGGAAGGCCCAATGTGTTTTCCAGGCCTCATTGGTCGTATTCTCGGTCGGCGCGATGGGAGTCCAAGGCGCGCCGGTGGCGATCCAATTGCGGATGGCGGCGACAGAGCTGGCCGAGAGTTTCTCCGCCGGGGGAGGGGGCATTTGCAGCGCGGTGTCTTCGTAACCGATCGCGGTCAGCAGTCGGCTCTCGGTGGGTCGCGCAAGATCGACGATCGCGCCACCGTCGCCACCCGCCAGCAGCGCGTCGCGAGAATCGAGACGCAACCCGCCGTGCTGTTTCTCGTCGCCGTGGCAGGAGAAGCAACGCTCTGCCAGAAGTGGGCGGACGTCGCGCTCAAAGAGTTCGAGCTGCGCGGCCGTTGGCGGCGGCGTTGTCTCGATACTCGGCGCCGCCTCAGGCTCAGCGGCGTGCAATGGGATCGGCGATGCCAGGAGCAGGCACGCGAACCAAAGTGCTGCGCTCAAGGTTCGCTTCATCCGATCCTCGGCAGCCTGTGAAAAAAGATCTGCTTGCACACGGCGCAGGAATTTCGACGCGTATATCGGGCGCCAGTATAAACGGATCGTTCGTGCCGGAACAATGTGACCATGAATGCGTTAAGTCCCTTTCGATTCAACATTTAATAGGATTTTCAGGCGCCTGCTAGCTCGTTGCTGCGTAGATAAATTGTACGGAATGGGCGGACCCATTCAGCATTTTAGGGGGCGCGCCGTGGACCGTTTGTTTGCGATCTGGATACCCATCGGGTAGCATAAACGCGGATTGATGCAACGTCAGTCCCCCCGCCTTCCTTCCCGCCTGTCGAGAAATCTCATGCTCAGTATTCTTGGCCAGAGCCATCAATTCTGCGACAACCTCTCGCGCCGCAGCTTTCTTCGCATTGGAGCCATGGGCATGGGCGCCGGCGCGGCCACGTTGGCGGACGTCCTGAGGGCGGATTCCACGAATCCTGCGCCCAACCGACACAAGTCCGTGATCCACATCTTTTTGGGTGGGGGACCGCCGCATCAGGACATGTGGGAAATCAAGACCGAGGCGCCTAAGGAGATTCGCGGCGAATTCCAGCCGATCTCGACCAAAGTGCCTGGCATTCAGATCTGCGAAGTCTTTCCGCGGATTGCCGCGATGATGGACAAGTGCGCCGTTATTCGCTCGGTGGTCGGCTCCGTCGATCGCCACGAACCGTATCAATGTCATTCTGGTTGGACGCGAGAAAACCTGGCTTCGCTAGGGGGCCGTCCCAGCATCGGCGCCGCGGTCTCCAAACTACAAGGCCCGGTCGACCGTAGCGTGCCGCCGTTTGTCGGTTTGGCCAACGCCGGCGTCTGGAAAGATCCGGGACATCCCGGTTACTTAGGGCCAAGCTACTTGCCGTTCCAACCGGATGGCCCAGGCTTGGACAACATGAAACTCAATGGCGTGACGTTGGAGCGGTTCAACGATCGCAAGCAATTGCGCGCCAGCTTTAACGCGTTCCAGCGCGTGGTCGACGCCGCTGGCAAGACGACCGCGGTCGATTCGTTCACGGAAAAGGCGTTCGACGTGCTGACTTCGAGCAAGTTGCTCGAGGCGCTCGATCTTTCGAAAGAAGACCCCAAGGTCCGCGAGCGCTACGGCGATGGCAAGCCGTTCCAATTTCAATACGATGGCGCGCCGACGATCAACGAGCATCTGTTGATGGCCCGCCGCCTGGTGCAGGCTGGCGTGCGCTGCGTGACCATGACGTATGGCCGCTGGGACAGCCACGGCGCCAACTTCAACCTGGTGCGCGATCACGGCTCGAAACTGGACCAGGGTTTTAGCGCCTTGATCGAAGATCTCGAGCGGCTCGACATGCTGAACGACACCACGGTGATCGCCTGGGGCGAATTTGGCCGCACGCCGCGGATTAATAACGAGGCAGGACGCGACCATTGGTCGCAGGTCAGTTGCGCGCTGTTGGCCGGCGGTGGAATGAAGACTGGCCAGGCGATCGGCTCGACCAATCGTTTGGGAGAGCACGCCCTGAACCGTCCAGTCCATTTGCAAGAAGTGGTCGCCACGCTCTATCACAATCTGGGTTTGGACACGTCGTCCGCGACGATCCAAGATTCCACCGGCCGCCCACAGTATTTGGTGGAGCATCCGCCGATCCGCGAGCTGATTTAGATTGCTGCCGCGAAATTGAATCGGCCGGAATCGCGCGTCCAATTCTGATTTTGCCGCAAATCTTGCCTCGCCGGCAAGGTCTTCCCACGCGCCAGACTTATGGGGTCGTTGCGCGCAATTCTCGCGAAAGCGCCTGAAGAATCGGCACAATCGTTTCGAGCAGTGGCCAAATGTCATAGCTGATTTTCCATGCTTAATCTGGCCGATGCATGGTTTGTCCAGATTCGGAGTGGCTATTAGCCGCATCTGATTCTGGTTCCGCGCAGCGCATGGCACGGTTGCTCTGTTGCGCGACATTGCTGATTTCCAAGGATACTTTCCATAGGAAACGTCACGGATGTGCGTTTCGTACTCGCGCGCAATCGGCGCGTTGCTATTGTCGGCTGGGTTGAGTTGCATTTCCGCGGCGAGCGCCAGCGAGGCGATGCGGTTGCCTCCAGTCGCAGCCGAACAGCCGCTAGGCGCTCCGGTCGAAGTGGGCGCCGCAGGTAGCGGCGTCCTCTGGTCCGGCTCTCTCGAGAAGCGCCTGACCGAGACCGCCGAGTCCATGGACAGTGCCTCCCCGGCCGCGGTGCAACCGGTCGCTTGGAGCGCGCTGGAGCTAGCGCAGCGCACCGTGCCGCAAGGGGTTTACGCCGGCGCGGACTACTTGCTGTTGAAGCCGCGGATGAGCGAGCCGATTTCGTTTTTCTCGGGTGGAGAAAACAACGGCGCCATCGACATCAACGCCAACGCGTTTAATTTCAACTACCAGTCTTCGCCGCGAGTCTTTTTGGGCTATCGCAATCCGGCCACTGGCAGCGCCGTCCAGTTCACCTATTGGCATTTTCAAGACTCGGACGGGATGAGCAATACGGCGCCCCCCAACTCCGGTTTCATCCCGAACTTGCCGCTGTTCATGTTCCTGATTGGGAACGGGTTTGAGAGCAACCCGGGGGACACGATCGTATCGCAGATGAAGATGCAGTTGAACGTCTACGATATCGAGTTCTTCAAGCCGGTGGCGCTGGGCGGGGGCCGCTGGTTGATGACCGGGTCGATTGGCGCTCGGATCCTGGATTACAAGCAGTCGATCGGCACGTCGGTGACGGATACCAACGCCATCCCAACGTTCTTGGGACAGAACAATCTGAAATATACGGGCGCTGGCCCGCGCGCCGGTTTGGAAGCTCGCCGCATCATCGGAGCCAATGGAGCGCTGTACGCTCGTGGTGGTTATGCACTGCTCGTTGGTAGCCGTAGCGCCCAGGCGAACTTTCAAGATTTCTCGCAGCAAGGTCCGGCCTTCATGGTCAACGAGAATCTCACGAAGGTGATCTCGGTCGCGGACTTCGAACTCGGCGGATCGTGGCGGTATGGCAACCACGTCACGCTTTCGGCAGGCTGGATGGTGGCTGCGTTCACGGATCTGGCCGGCACGTCCGGCACGCTCAATCTGACAGACAACGCCAATATCCTATCGTTCGACGGACTGGTCGCCCGGGCCGCCTTCTCCTGGTAGTACGGAGCATGTAGCCGGAGCTGGCAGTCAGTAGATTGGGGCGTCACTTCCATCCCACGGGCTGTTACCGGTCGAGGCGGGTTTGCCATGCGGGATACTCCTCGTCGATCAGCCGACGGGGCCAACTACCGAACCAGGCGGTGCCGGTGCGGCGTTCGCGCTCGATTTGTGCGAACTCGTACTTTTTGATGCCGTCGCGACCGGCGAAAATCGGCCGGTTCGTGCCGATCTCGTAATGGCGGGCCCAGAGGGGCGGGGCCTTGGCGTCCGGCGTTACCACGACGTCAAACGTGGCGGTGTGCCGCAGGAATTCCTCGCGCGGCGCCGCGACGCGCTCAATCCGCACGCCGGAGAGGGGCGTTTGCGTCAGCCACGCTACCGCGGCCTCGACCGAATCGATCAGCTCCGCCGACGGCTTAGCGTCCTCGGACTTGGGATCGACCGTGCTCATCAAGAACCGCACGATCTCCGTCGTGTCTTGTGGGCAGAGGCTGGCCAGCTCGAAAGTTCGGGCGCTGGCCGGCGCGTAGGTCTGTTCATCGTGCTGTTGGCACCAGCCGGTCAGGCGGCCGTCGACGCGGATCTGGCATTTCAGAATGCAGGCGACTCCGCGGCGGACGGCGTCTGCCGCTCGTTCGCGCCGCGCGCTATCGATCCACGCAAAGTGAGGCGCGCCGCGCGCGGGGTCTTGCAGCACCCGCAGAACGCCGATCATCGCGCCATCGTTAAACGTAATATGGCGATGGTAGCCGGTTGGTTTCGGAAAGGTCTGCGGAAAACCGCCGTTGGCCATCTGGGCGGCTAGCATGAAGTCCAAGCCGCGCAGACAGGCGTCGCGAAACTTTGCTTCGCTGGTTTGCTCGTAGACGCGCGCCAGGTATTCCACCTGGCCAAAAACATTGTGATTGTCGAATGACGTGTCCTGGCGATCGCGGCTAGCGGCGAGTTGCTCGCGCTGCGCGTCGGTCAGCACTGCCAACATGTCGTAATCCTTCGGCCAGCCGCCGTTGGACCGCTGAAACAGCAAGATGTTGGCGGCGATCTCCGCCGACTGTTCGGGCCGATAGCCGGGCTGGTCCGCCTCGGGCTGAATGACCCGTTTGTCGTCGCGGATCTTCCGCCAGTGGTGGCTACTATCGCCAAACGCCGAGGGATCAATCTCCGGCACAATTTGCGCGGTGGGCGTGGACGAAGCTCGCGTGGATTCCTTTTCTGGCGGCGCGCAGAAACCAAATGTGGCGCAGGCTGCAAGTAGAACGGACATGAAAGGGGCGGAGAGTTTCATCGCCCCATGGTACGCGCCACGGCAGACGCGTGCGAGCCAGCCTACGGCCGGTAGTGTCCTAACGCGTGTTGCTGCCACAGGCGGACGGGTTAGTCACGCATTAGCCGAGATTAGGAGCAAGATTCCGAATAGCAGCATGTTGAATCCGAGAAACGCAACAAGCAGCCACCCAAGGATGTTCACTTCCGTAGCGGGTGACCAGGCCCTGATCGCACGGACGGCGAATCCACCGCCGGCGCCAAACAGAATCGCGCCGGCGATGGCTGGCGTGCCAAGCACTCCGAAGTGCTTCGCGGCCGCTAGTGAGCATGCAACCACCGTCACGACAACGAAGATCGCCCGCAGCGAGAAGGACCAGCGGCCGCGGGGTGGTATGGGTGAACCTTCCACGCGATCATGCTCCTAAGCCAACCGCTGGCGCTGGCCTGCTTTTCGACTGAAGCGAGTTATGGCCGGCGCGAAATGGGCGCCGGGGATGTCCGCGGCGCGGCTGTGGTCTCGCCCTGCTTAATGATGGCGATCAACGCCGGAACGGCTTCGGCGGCGGCGGCGCCCATTTGTCCGAGTGCCCGCGCGGCGGCCTGGCGAACTTCTTCGTCCGGGTCTTGCAGCCGCTCGATCAGGACGGGGACTGCGGCCTTGCCGGCGTCCCCCATGCGAGCCAGCGAACGCGCGGCCTGCTTGCGAACGTCGGGATTCGGGTCGGAAAGGGCTTCGATCAAGACGGGGACGGCCGATTCGCCAATTCGCGCAAGCGCGTCGACTGCGGTCTCTTTGACCGTCCAATCGCGGTAGGCCATGCCAGGAAATTGGAAGAGCGGCGTTCCGGTCTTGGAGTCCAGGGTATTGCCCGCGCCGGTCTGAACGGCTTGGGCGCTGGCCCGCATTTGCTTCAGTTCCGCGTCGGTCGGCTTTTCGAGCGCCGTTTTCTCACCGCAGCCGGCGAGCGGCGCCATGGCAAGAACGGCCAGCGTGAGAGCGGATAAACGTCGCATTAAAACCCCCCAGCGGCAGACACGGGCCGCGCGGCTCCTTGGCTATATCGATATCAATCACTATCGGCCATCGGCCGCGGGCGCCGGTTGTCGTCAATTCGATTATACGCGCTGCGAATTTGACGGCGCGGCGGAGGTTGCCGGCCGGGTCAAAGGCGCGCGGCGTTGAGACCCGCAAAATCGCGCAAGTGGACTGAATTTGCGGGGTTTATGCCTCCTTTGTTACGTCGCAGGCCATCGGACGGAACTGGAAAAATCATGGTCAGACCGGTTCGGCATGGCGCCTGCTTTTACACGGTTCGCGTGAGACGGTCGCAACAACCCGCGTGGGACCGTGACTCCGCAACAATAACCGCCGTGGATGAACCCAAAGGACGTGACCCATGTTGACGACGATCTTCTCGATGTTGTTCATTGGCCTGTTGCTGGAAGTAAGCCTGGCCGTGGCCGTGGCGGTCCGACGGGGATAAACGCGAAATAAGGGGCCATTTGAGGGGGCCCCGTAAGCGACCCGAGGGGAGGCCACAGGCAAGCGCTTCCCTGCGGCCTGAAACCGCTCCCTGGCCGCCGGGGTAGTGAAAGAGCCGGAGCGGCAGCATTGCGCGGGCCGCGGCGCCCCGCCACGGCATAGGCCCAGGGACGCGGAAGAGCGTCCTCAAGCGGGCGTTTTCCTTGCCGCTGGCCACCCGGCTAACTTATGATGGCCAGGGTTGGACCGCTTTTGCATGGAGGGCGGTCCCGCTCCCTCGCTCCCGCCCCGTTTCCTCTGCATCGCCCCCTCAGATTCACCGCCACTACAAAGGGTTCCGTCGTGAAATGTTGTTTGCGCCCATTCGCTCTGTTGGTTCTTTCGCTCCAGTTGGTCCGCGTTGCCGGGGCTGCTGAACCGGCCGTTGCCGAACCGCCGAAAAAGGCCGCCGCGCCGCAAGCTGAAGTCAGCCGAGAGAGCGACCAATCCGGCCCGCTGCACACCTACGTCAGCAAGCCGGACGACAGCTACAAATGGGTCGTGCGACAAGAGGGGAAGATTGGCAACGCCGAATGGGCCGAGCTGATCCTCACGTCACAGAACTGGAAAGACACGACGTGGCGCCACCAGTTATTCGTCATTCGCCCTTCGAAGATTCGCGACGGCGCGCAAGCCATCATGTTGATTGATGGCGGCGGCTGGAACGACAGCCTGGCCGAGCCACCTGCCGACGACAAGAAGGGCAAGCTGCCCACCGAGGCCGCCATGCTCGCCCAAGTAGCGGAGCGCGTGCAGTCGCCAGTTGCGGTGCTGAAGCAGGTTCCGCAGCAGCCGATCTTTGACGGACTGGTCGAAGACGCGGCCATCTCCTACACGTTCGATAAGTTCCTCAAGACCAAGGATGGCGAATGGCCCTGTTGCTGCCGATGGTCAAGAGCGCTGTCCGCGGCATGGACGCGGTGCAAGAGTACAGCAAGCAGAAGTGGAAGCTGGACATCAAGAACTTTACGCTCACCGGCGCCTCGAAGCGCGGTTGGACCACCTGGCTGACGGCCTCGGTCGATCCGCGCGTCAACGCCTTCGCGCCAATGGTCATCGACATGCTGAACATGACCGTGCAGATGAAGCATCAGATCGAGTCGTTCGGCAAGTTCTCCGAGGAGATTGGCGACTACACTGAGCGCGATATGCAAGCTCGCAACAGTTCCGAAGAAGGGAAGATGTTGCAGGCGATCGTCGATCCCTACGCCTATCGCAAGCTGTTGACGCAGCCCAAGCTGATTCTGTTGGGAACGAACGACCGCTACTGGCCGCTCGACGCGCTGAATAACTATTGGAATGACTTGCACGGCGAGAAGCACATTCTGTACATCCCCAACAACGGGCACGGCCTGAGCGACATCGCGCGGATCAGCGGCACGATCGCCGCGCTCCACCGTCAGGCCGGCGGCAATGGCAAAATGCCCAAGTTGAACTGGGACCTGAAAGAAGGGGGCGAGAAGCTCGCTCTGCGCGTGAAGACCGACACCGCGCCGAAGGAAGTGCAAGCCTGGACGGCCGTGGCCGCAACGCGCGACTTCCGCGATTCGAAGTGGACCAGCCACAAGGCCCAACTGGTCGATGGCGAGTACTGCTACGACATCGACGTGCCGGAAACCGGCTACGCCGCAATGTTCGGCGAAGTGGTCTTCGAAGGTGATCCACTGCCGTTCTACCTGTCGACGAACGTCAAGATCATCAAAGGCAAGGCCGACGCGCCCAAGGAATCGGAAAAGGCCGCGGCGAAATAAAGCCACAGTGGGGGAAGTCGTGTTCCACGCGTCGAGATTCGATGCGCCGCGCGCGGCAGGCCTCGTCGTTTGATATCCGGCGCTGAAAACGCCCCCGCAAGGGGGCGTTTTTATGCCGTTGGCTTGTTGCGCGTCCTCCGCCTTCGAATGGCGTACGAGCAAACGTATGCGGCGCCGATGACTCCGGCTGCGTAAGACGCGGAGTGCGCGGCCGCGGCGGTGAAGAACGCTGGCTGCCGACCGGTTGGAATGAGATCGGCCATTGGCGGCGTTAGCCACACTTTGCCCGATGTTGCTAGCGCGTAGCCAATCGCTCCGGCGATCGCCGCCGCCACGGCCATCGCTGTGAGCGAACAGGCGATCGGCCGAGTCAGTTCACCGGCGGATAATTTCGGCAATCGTCCGAGTCGCGCGCTGCACGCCGCCAACAGTCCCAGCAACGCGCCGGCCCACCACGTGGCGATCACGCCCCAACCAAGCGCCAGCAGCGTGGGAGAGGTTGTCGGAAAGACCATCGGGTGGGCGACCGTGAAATACTCCAGGCAGATCCGCACAGTGATCTGATCAAAGATCACGCCGTAGCCCACCGCGGCGATGATGGCGAGGCCGATGATTTTAAGGAACTCGATCATCTTGCCGTGTTCCATTTTCGCTGGCCGAACAGGGGAAGACGGCCGGGCTATCTCGACAGGCGCGCGTGCGGCTTCCCGCCTTCTTCGAAAATGGTGATCTTAATTATGGGGACCGCCGAGCTACGTTCCGCTGGTGCTGGCGTGGTGCTCTTCGCGGGCGCTTGTGGGAGAAACAACGCCTGCAGTTTGGCGATGTCGATCTGTTCCTTGCCGGCGATGGTAAGCATCGCGAGATAGTCTTTGGGATCGATCGTATCGTAAAGGCCTGCGAGGCCGCCGTCCGCGCGGGCGAACAACGCGAACTTGCGCTTGTCGGTTGTGTACGGGGCGCCAAAGTTTCCTGGAGCGCCGATCTTGGCCGGCAGTTCACCAATCACGACATCCTCTGGCTTCGTCCAGGGGATCTGTGCGTCGTCGGGCAGCGTGCCAATCATCAGGGTACTCATCACGCTATCTTTAATCTCCGCTTCCTTTATGCCGCCTGGTCGCGGTGACTTAGACGAGGGAACGAACTTACTTCCTTCTGCGAGAAACATGGTCCCAGGGCCCGTCACGGCGGCATAACGCGTGAATGTTCCGGCTTGCGCGCCCGCTGGTTGATCCGTGTAGACGGCTGGCATCAACTCGAGCAATTGTTTGTTGTTCGGGCCATCCCACGGTTCGTCGAACTTGTAGCGACGGTACAACTCGGTGGGCGCCGGCTCGTCGAAATATGGCAGGATCACCACGCGCCAGCTATGCCACGGTTTTCCGTCAGGACCAAACCACGCGGCCGACGTAAAGCGTCCATAACCGTCTTTGTAGCGGTATATGGCCTTTGCGATCGCGGCGAGGTTCTGCGCGGACCGCTCGGCTGCGGTTATCGGCGGATCGGACGCCGGCGCCTCGGCCGCTGGCGAGGCCCCGGGCTCGATGGTGATCAGGTCCGGCAGCGCCCGCAATTGCGCGGACGTTGACTGCGGCGGGCGGACCAACAGGATGGCTTTGCCGATCGGAAGCTTGCCATCCAGTCCGCGCCCGATTTCGGCGTCGACCATGCCGTCGGCTGCGACGTTCGTTACCTTGACCCGGATTAGGTTTGCGTCGCGCAGGTCTTTGTACGTGCCGCGGACCACGCCCAGGTAGAGCCCTTCGGTCAACGGGCCGTTGGGCGGGACCTTGGCTCCCGGCTTCGCCTGAAATGGGCCGATCCGTATTTTTCCGTCAGCCTGGACGCTCTCGACCGCTCCGGCGAATGGCGGCTGACTTGGATCAAGCTCCGCCTTCAGCAGAATTTTAGGCGCTTTGGCGGCGCCGTCGGTTTTCTGCGCAATCGCAGTTGAAAACGGCGGGAGTCCAATCGACACGATCGCGGCGAGAAGAACCACCGCGACCACCCAATTTGCCTTACGCATAGTACGCCCCTTTTTTATCGTGCGCGTTCGTATTTGCGTCCTCGCCCTGCGGATGATCGTACTATCCAGCAGTTTGGGCGAACATGGCGCGACGCCGTTTTGCTTGAATCAATTCAGTAACTTCTGGCGCCGTCCTTTTCGGCTCCCCGCCCCGCTCCATCCATTACTGATGCAGCGCGTACAGCATTACGTTGAGCGCCAGCCGGGCGGCGTCTTCGCGGGTGTATCCGGGGCACTCCAGCGCTTCGTGGCGTTCCAGGGCGCAGCTGATGTCGAATCGCGAAAAGAGGACCGCGTAGCGATCGCCGAGTTTGATTGCTTCGAGCTCTGGCTCGACCTGGCGGACGTTTGATTTCAGGGGTCCGTCTGGTCCGCGACGTTGCGGCTCGCGGCGATTGATCGTCTTCAGATCGAAACCGCCGAATTTGCTAGTGAAGACGGGATCCGCGGCCGGGATTTTTTCGAGCTTTTGGTCCGGAAAAATCGCGTTCAGCTCGCGACGAAATGCGGCCGCAAATTGCTCGCTGGAGCAGATCGCGTCCGCGACCAGCACGCCGCCACGCTCAATGTAGAGTTTGATCCGTTGCCGCTCTGCGTCCGAGAGCGCAAAGTCGTTCCGCCCATGCATGAAGATCACCGGAAACTCAAACAACCGCTCCTCGGCCAGGCTCAGGTTGTTGGCGTCCGCGCTGGTGCGCATGCCTAGCTCGCCGGAAAGATAACGCAGCAAGTTGGGCAGCGCCATCGGCGCCGCGTTCCAGCCGCCATTGTGTTTGACGTTGGCGATGTAGAGCTTGGCGCGCTCGAACGAATCTTGCGGCGCGCCGACCAGGACCGGCGCGTTTTCCAGCTTGAACTTGGGCTCGCGGTTCGTCGCGTAGGCCAGCACGTTGATTCCCATCCGGCGAGCCGCTTCGATCTGACTTTCCACCTCGGCGGAGTATTTCTTGCTGCGGTGCGGACGGGCGAGTTCCCAGTAGCACGATAGATTGTCAGGGCAGTAAACAATGCTGGTGCGGCAGCCCACCTCGACGCCCCACAGTGGCCGCACATATTTTGGATCGATCCGTTCCTCGGCGCTCCAGACCGGGTGCTCCGGCGGTAGCAGGCGCAGTTTGTGCTCTGGCTCCGGGAACATGCGGTCCATGATCTCGCGAAAACTACGGTCGAATTCCTTTCCGGCGCAAACGGCGTCCGCAAAGATGAAGCCGCCGCGATTGACATACTCGCGCAGCTTCTTGACGTCGTCATCCGAAAGCTCGGCCGCCATTTCTCCATTCAGATAGAGAACGGGCGATTCCATCAGATCGTCGCCGGTGGCCTGATCGACGTCGATCACTTGCCAGGTCAGGTCGCGCTGCCACTTGGTTTCCGCGTAAGAAACCAGGTTGGCCAGGTCCTGACTGTGATGATTCCAATCGTCCTGCGGCAAGTGCTTGAGCTTGGCGGCGACGACAGGGCGGCGCCCCTTGGACAAAAACAACAGCGCAAAGCAGGTGCCGACTTGCGGATCGTTTTCGCCCAGTCCAGCGCCCTTCCAGAAACCGGAGAGGTCATCCTGTTCTTTAATGAGCCATTCGGCGCCTTCGCGATACCAATCGTGCTGCCCGATGAATCGCTGATGCGTCAGGCGGCCGCTCCGCTCCAGTCCGTACAAGTAATACAGCAAGAAGTTGCGCGGCCGCGGATCGTCCCCCGGATTGGATCGCACGCTGAAATTCTTGCTGAGCCAGATCAATGCCCGATCGACCGACTCGCGCTTGGCATGCTGTCCACAGCAGCGGACCGTGTCTCCTTCGACCGTGGCGTCTCCCTCTTCCAGCACTTCGAGCGCCATCGCCACGGCGCCCAACCCGGCGCACGTCATGCTGCCTGTCCCAGGCGTGCCAGGTTTGTATCCCCACGAGCCGTCTGCGTTTTGCGTGCGGGTCCAATAGCTGTAAGCCATTTTCCAAGCTTGCGTGCTGACGGGGACGCCGGCGCGCTGCGCTTCGTGCAAGGCCAGCACGGCAAACTGCGCGTTGGAGTTATCGCCTTCGCCCAAGGCGACCGGCGTGTTGGCCGGCAGACCGTAGCTCCAGGCTCCGCGGTAGGGGCCGTTCTTTTTTTGTGTCTCTTCGAACCATTTGACGTTGCGCAAGATCAGCAGCGCGTCTTTTTTGGGTTCGGCGATGCTGAGGACCATCGTCTGGAGCGCCGTCGGATAATTCAGCGATGGCTGCACGCGGCGCAGATTGGCCAGCGCGCTTTGGATATGGGGATCGTCCACCGGGACGCCGCAGTTCAACAGGGCAAGCGTGCAGAGGGCCGTCTTGCCGCCGGCCATCGACTGGTAATCGATCCACGATCCGTCCGGCCTCTGCTCGCGCAGCAGATAGGCGACGCCCCGATCGATTGACTGGCGGACCTGGTCTGCCGTGACGTCCGCCCGCGCAGGCCCTGCCACGGCGCCTAGGCAAACGGCGATCACCAGACCGAACCAAATCGGTCGCGCCATTGGATCCTCTTCTGCGTTGATCGCATTTCGCGCCGAGCCGCCGCGCCCCAGAATTGAGGCGATTCCGGCGCCTCGGCTGCTCCCAAGAATATTGTAGTGCGAGCCTGGTGAAGCAACAAACACGTGAGCCGGCGCCGATGAATCGTCGCTGGCCGCGCCACGCCAACGATTTGCGCGCGACATAACCAGCTTATGGCCGGTCTTCGGCGGCCCGCTACTCGGAGGCACACCGATGCCATCCGAGTTGGGCCGCAGATTGTCTTAACGGCCAGCCGCCGGAGCTTTCGCTGGACTCGTTGTAACCCTCCCTGCTAGCCCCCGTTGACGGGCAAGCTGCCCGGTTGACGCTCGTTGCTCGTCCGGACGCCGTGGGGGTACAATAGAGTTGTCCGTGGCGCTATGGCGGCGATTTCGGCCCCCGGCCTGCGATGTTAGTCTTCGTCCGGGGCCTTAATCGCCTTGGCTCACCCGGACCGTTCGGCCCCCTGTGCGGCTCACTTCGATCATCTCTTCTGATTAGCAAGGATTCGCGTTGTCTACTGCAAAACCCCGTAGCCTGGGCGAATACCTGCAGGCGTTCAGCCAGCATCGCCGCTTGATGCAAGACGAGTTGCAAAAGGTCGTCGTTGGTCAGAGTGAAGTCATCGAACAGATCTTTGCGGCCATCTTCACCGGTGGGCACTGCCTGCTGGAAGGAGTTCCTGGGCTGGCCAAGACCCTGATGGTCAGCACGCTGGCGCGGATCTTGGACGTGGGATTCAAGCGGATCCAATTCACGCCGGACTTGATGCCGTCAGACATCACCGGCACCAACGTCTTGGAAGAAGACGAACACGGCAAGCGGCACTTCCGCTTTGTCGAAGGTCCGATCTTCACCAACATTCTGCTGGCGGACGAAATCAACCGCACGCCTCCCAAAACCCAGGCGGCGCTACTGCAAGCCATGCAAGAGCGTGAGGTCTCGGTGGGGCAGACGACGTACACGCTGCCAGATCCGTTTTTCACCATCGCCACGCAAAATCCGATCGAGCAAGAAGGGACGTACCCACTTCCCGAGGCCCAGCTCGACCGGTTTATGTTCAATATCAAGGTGGGCTATCCCACGCTGCCTGAGGAAGAGCAGATCCTAGCGTCGACCACGCGCGGCGAAAGGCCCGAGGTCCGCAAGGTGCTGTCCGCCAAGGAAATTGTCAGTATCCAAAAGTTGGTTCGCTCCGTGGCCGTCAGCGAGTACATCATCAAGTACGCGGCGGCGCTGGTGCGGGCGACTCGGCCCAAGGACCCCTCGGCGCCGGAATTTGTCCGCGAGCTGGTCGATTGGGGCGCTGGTCCACGCGCAGGCCAGTTCTTAATCCACGGCGGCAAGGCGCTGGCGGCAATGGATGGCCGGTTCTCGGTCGCGATTGAGGATGTGCAGAAAGTGGCCGTACCGGTGCTTCGCCACCGCGTCAGCACCAACTTTCAGGCCCAGGCGGAAGGGATGACCAACGAAGGGGTGATCCTGCGACTGCTCGAAGTAATCCCCAAGCCAGAGATCCCCAAGTTCCAGTCATAGAAGTCAACGTCGTGGGCGCCCAGGAGCGCTCGCGCGTGGTTCCGAGTTAGGGCTATCGAAATGCCAGAGAAGGGAACTGTCCGGCGATGTTGTCGGCCGAAGAATATCTGAAGCCCGAGGTCGTGCGCGAAATCGCTCGGCTCGATCTGCGCGCACAGTTCATCGTCAAAGGCTTCTTGCAGGGGATGCACTCCAGCCCATTCCAGGGCTTTTCGGTCGAATTCAGCGAGCACCGCAAGTACAACGCCGGCGACGATCCGCACGACATCGACTGGTTGGTCTACGCCAAAACAGACAAGTATTACGTCAAGAAGTTCGAGGCCGAGACCAACATCACGGGCTACCTGGTGATGGATCTAAGCCGGTCGATGGCCTACACCTATCGGCAGAATCTCACCAAGTTCGACTATGCCATCTGCCTGGCCGCGGCGCTCTGCTACCTGATGGTTCATCAGCAGGACCCTGTGGGCCTGATTACGTTCGACGAAAAGATTCGCAACAGCCTGCCACCCAGATCCAAGCGGACGCAGTTGGGAAACATCCTCTCGATGCTTTCCAAGCTGAAGCCGACCGGTAAGACCGAGATTGCCAAGAGCCTGATCCAGATCGCGGCCATGCTTCGGCACCGCAGCCTGGTGATGATCTTTTCCGACCTGTTGGCGGACCCGGAGCCGGTGATGCAGGCGCTGCGTCGGTTGCGGCATCGCGGTCACGATGTGATCGTGTTTCATATCCTGGACGAGGCCGAAGTCCAGTTTCCGTTCGATGGCGTGGTGGAATTTGAGGAGCCGGAGTCGATGGACCGGATGAAGGTCGACGCGGACGGTTTCAAGAGCGATTACGTCGCCGAGGTCAATCGCTTCCGCGAGACGTACCGCCGCGAATGCTCGCAAAGCGGCATCGACTATGTCCCTGTCGATACCAGCATGCGGTTTGACCGCGCGCTCACCGGGTATCTGCTCAGCCGCAAGTCGAGGTGCTGAATGACTTTTCACAATCGTCAATCAGCGATCGCATTCTGCTGCGGCGCAGCCACGGGAATTGCGTAACGCCATGGAATTTGTCAATCCAGCCATCTTGATGGGCGTCGGCCTGGCGGCGATTCCGGTGGTGCTGCATCTCATCATGCGGCAGCAGCCGAAGTTGCTGGAATTCCCCGCGCTGCGTTTCCTGCAAGCCCGTCAGCAGTCCAACCGGCGGCGGATGAAGCTCCGCCACTGGATTCTGCTGGCTCTGCGCATCCTGGCGATTTGCCTGTTGGCGATGGCGCTCGCGCGCCCCAGCATTCGCGCGGCAGGTATGCTGGGAGATAGCGAGGCGCCCACCGCGGCGGCCATGATTTTTGACACCTCGCCGCGGATGTCTTATCGCCAAGAGAATAAAACGCGGTTAGAGGCGGCGCAAGGAATCTCGCGATGGCTGCTCCCGCGCCTGCCGGCCGAAAGTAAGCTGGCCGTGATTGATGGCAGCCCAGGCGAGCCAACGTTTCAGATCGATCAGAGCACGGCGCTGCAACGGATCGACCGGCTCGATACCGCTGGCCCAGGGCGGCCGATTGTGGAATTGCTCGAAGGCGCGCTCCGTTTGCTCAAAGAGGATCCGCTGCCGCGCAAAGAGATTTACATCTTTACGGATCTCAGCCAACCAGCCTGGCAGATTGATTCGCCGGATCGACTGCAACAGCAGTTGGCCGAGTTGCAAGGCGTGGGGCTCTACGTGATCGACGTTGGCGTGACCGATCCGCGCAATCTGTCGCTGGACGAATTGCAATTTTCCGGCCAGGTGCTGGCGCGCAATAGTCCGCTACGCGTCGCCACGGCGCTGGCGTCGCAAGGGATCCAAGGCCAACACCTGGTGGAGTTGTATCTTTCCGACGCCAACGGCCAGATGGAAAAACGGGGCGAGGAAACGGTTGTGATTGCCCCCGGCGAATCGAAGACGATTGATCTACCGATGATCAACGGACTGACCGAGGGGACCCACCAGGGCTACGTCCGTTTTGTCGGCGACGACAGCCTGTCGATCGACAACATGCGTTACTTCACGGTTCAGGTAAAGCCGCCATGGAAGGTGCTAGTGGTCGCCAGCGCGCCCGCCGAAGAGCGCGCGGAGAATTTCACCCAAGCGCTGGCGCCGAGCGAGTTCCGCCGCAACGGTCAGGCGCGTTATGAATTTGACGTGGCGACTTACGCGGATCTGCCGAAACGCAACCCGGAAGATTATTCGGCAATTTGCCTACTGGATCCGCCGGCGCTCGACGAGGGGACATGGCAACGGCTGGGAGACTTTGCCCGCGCAGGGGGCGGCGTGGAAATTTTTCTGGGACCGTCGGCAGAGATCGAGGCGATGAACTCCGAGGCCGCGCAAGTGTTGCTGCCGGGTCCGCTGGCTTTTCAAGCGCGCTACCCGGACGGCGGAATCTACTTTTCGACGCAAGATGACCAGCATCCGATGCTGGCCAAGTTTCGCGGCCGTCGCGGCCAGGTGCCTTGGGAAGATTTTCCGATCTATCGGGCCTGGCAGTTCGAGAAACTGCAAGACGGCGTCGGTGTTGTGCTGCCGCTGGTGAACGATCGGCCGGCGATTCTGGAGCGTCCTTTCGGCAAAGGACGCGTGGTGACGATGACCACGCCGGTCTCGGAGCTGGCGGACGTGCGGGACGAAGATCGCTGGAATCAACTGTGGGGTGTGGGCTCCTGGCCCTATTTTACGCTCTCCAATGAGATGATGCTCTACCTGGTCGGTAGCGCCGAGGAGCGATTGAACTACTTTGCCGGGCAGCCGGCCGTGATTCATATCGATCCTAATAAGCGGTTTTCGACGGTGCTGGTTTCCACGCCGCAGGGCGAAAGCCTGCGGCTGACACCGAACCCTCAGAACGATGTCCTGGTCACCACGACCGGCGCGCCGGGCAACTATCGCGTTCGCGCCGGTGGCGATCCGGAGGGGATCAATTTGGGATTTAGTTCCAATCTGACGGCCGACGCCAGCCGCTTGGACCGGATTGTCGCGGACCGGTTGAAGGAGATCTTTGGCGAGCACGCGTTTCGCCTGGCCAAAGACAAAGAAGAGATCGACCGAGACGTCAGCCTGGATCGCGTGGGCCGGGAGCTCTTTCCGCTGTTGATTGCACTGGTGGCGGTCCTGCTGGCGGTGGAACATCTGCTGGCGAACCGCTTCTATCGAGAAGCACCGCCCACGACGACGCAGGTTCCCACGCCGATGGTGGCGGCCCGGACCTGAATTTGTTCCGGCAGACGAAACGGGCCCGCGCGAATAGAATCGCATTTATTGGCCTGCGCGCGGCGGCGAGGTCTTGTTTGCACTCCTTTACTAATCTTCCTGCGCTATGATGCACCTGGTTCTGACTCCTGTGGGTGGCTACCTGCTCGTCGCGCTGATGGGCGCGGTGCTGCTGGGGCTGCTGGCGCTGGGGCCAGGGCGAAACAGGGTCAGCGCAGGCCGTCGCCGGGCGTTGATTGCCGTGCGACTAGCGATTGTGCTGTTGCTGATCCTGGCAATGTTAAGGCCGACACTGGTGCGTAGCACGCGGGCGCGCAAACCGGCGACTGCGGTTGTGATGATTGATATGTCTCGCAGCATGCAAGTGGCGGACGCGCTGGGAAGCAAGACCCGCTGGGAGGCGCTGCTGGCCAGCCTGTCCGACGCGGATAAAGCCATCCGCGAGCTATCCACGCAATTGGAGCTGAAGGTTTACGCCTTCGATTCCGAGAATCACACGATTGATTTCGACGGCAAAAAGACCCTCTGGCCCAGCAAGCCAGAAGGGAAGCAAACCGCCATCGGCTGGTGTCTGGAAGACGTGCTGAAACGCGAGACGGGCAAGCGGCTGGCGGCAATCGTGCTGTTGAGCGATGGCGCGCAGCGAGTCCTCCCCGCCCAAGATGTGGCGCCGCAATTGCCTGCGCGGCGACTGGCCGACCTGAGCTATCCGCTTTACACCGTTCCGTTTGGTCAGGCGCGCGGAGCCGGACAGACGCGCGACGTCAAGCTCAGCGATCTGCGCGCAACGCCGCTGGTTTTTATCAAGAACCAGTTGGACGTCACCGCGGTGGCGGAGCTGGAAGGGTTTGCCAATCAAGAAGTGGTGGCGCAATTGCTGGTCGAGACGGCGCCCGGCATGATGCAGGTGGTCGATTCGCAAAAGTTGCCACCGTCGCAAAATGGCGCCCGGATTCCGATTAACCTCAAGTATTCGCCCCAGGTGGCCGGCGAAATCAAGGTGCAAGTCAAAGTCGAACCGCAAAACGGCGAGTTGATTGTCGCCAATAATGAGCTCAGCACGTTTGTCACCGTGCTGGATGGCGGCCTGCGCGTTCTTTATCTCAATGGCTCGCTCCTCTGGGAGCAGAAATTCATCCGCCGCGCATTGGACGCCTCGCCCGATATTGACGTCGACTACCGCTACATCAACGCAGGCAAGCCGGAAACCCGCCCGGCGGACATGGCGGCGTTGTTTCAGCCGGGCAAGTACGACGTTTACGTGGTGGGGGATCTCGACTCCAAGGCGTTTACAGAACAAGAACTGATCGAGCTGCGCGCGGCCGTCCAGGCGGGCGCCGGCTTCATGATGCTTGGCGGGATCCAAAGCTTTGGCGCGGGGGGCTACGGCAACACTCCACTGGCAGGCGTGCTGCCGCTGGTGATCGATCAGTTCGAGCGACAGAACATGGGCGAGCCGGTCCGCGCGGACCTCCATCTACCCGTCGGAACGAAGTCCAAAATGCGCCCGACGCGCGCCGGTCTGACGCATAGCCTGATGCAGCTGGGCGCAGGCGCCGAAAACGCCAAGGCGTGGGACGCGCTGCCGGCGCTCGAAGGCGCTAATCGCTTTAACCGACTTACGCCCGGCGCTACGGTGCTGGCCGAAAGCGAGGACGGTAAGCCGCTGTTGGTGGCGCGAGATTTTGGTCGAGGGCGCGTGCTGGCCTTTGCGGGAGACTCCACCTGGCGTTGGCAACTCGGCGGGCACGAGGCGGCGCACAAACGTTTTTGGCGGCAAGTCGTGCTCTGGCTGTCGCACAAGGATCAATCCAGCGACAACACGGTTTGGGTGAAGTTGGACGAGCGCCGCTACAGCCCTGGCACGCGCGTGGAGTTTGCCGCTGGGGCGCGCGGCCCGAATGGCGAGCCGGTCACCGACGCGCAGTACGAGGCCGAAGTTGTGCGCCCAGATGGCACGCGCTCACCGGCCCGCATCCGGCAAGAGGGCGAAGACGCGGCCGGGATGTATCTCGACGCGCAGGCGCCGGGGGACTACACCCTGATCGTGAAAGCCCGGCGTGGAACCGAGCAATTGGGGAGCGCGCAAGCCCGTTTTTTGGTCTTCGACCAGGATCTGGAGTTGGATAACCCGGCGGCCGACCGCGGCGCGCTCGAAAGCCTGGCGGCCATGACCTCCGGGCGAACCGTTGCGCCTGAGCAATTGTCTGAGCTATTTGCCCAGCTCAAGGAGCAGCTCAAAGATCTGGAAGTTGAGACCCTGGTCAAGCACACGCTGTGGGACGGCTGGCTTTTCTTTTTGCTGATGGTGGCGCTATTGGGACTAGAGTGGTGGTGGCGGAAGAAATGGGGCCTGGTTTAACGGTACTTTGATTCACTCACTTTGAACTCCTCAACGGGCGAGTGTTTCAGCAGAGTTTAGTGTAAAAAGGTCAAGCCTCGACATTCCTGCGGACGCTGGTTGTTTTCATGATCCTGCTTATCGATAACTACGATTCGTTCACGTACAACCTAGTGCAGCGATTGGGCGAGATCGACCCCGCGCTGGACATCGAGGTCCATCGCAACGATCAAATCTCGCTGGACGAAATCGCCGAAAAGCGGCCGTCGCACATCATCGTTTCGCCTGGGCCATGCACCCCCAGCGAAGCCGGCATCTCTTGCGACTGCATTGAGCGGTTCGCGGCCGAAGTCCCGATCCTGGGCGTTTGCCTAGGGCATCAATCGATCGGGCAGGCGTTTGGGGCGACCATCGTCCGCGCCACGCGATTGATGCACGGCAAGACAGACATGGTCCACCACGATGGCCGTGGACTTTTCGCCGGGTTGGAGAATCCGCTCCAGGCAACGCGCTACCACAGCCTGGTGATTCAGCCGGGAACGCTCTCGGATGATTTTGAACTGTGCGCGTGGTGCTTTGCGCCGGATGGCGAAAAAGAAATCATGGCCGTCCGCCACAAACGCCTCCCGCTGCACGGCCTGCAATTCCACCCAGAGAGTTTTCTTACGCCACTGGGGAGCGAAATGCTGCGCAACTTTCTGAAGATCCCCCGGCCAACCGCGGCGCTGAAATGCTAGCGACGCGGTGCATTTCCTTGCTCGAAATGTCCATGAGGGGCGCGTGGTGTTTACAGCCGATGTGTGAGCTTCGTTCACACTCGCCAGCGCGTTAAAACGGCCAGCCGCGGACCCAGCTATAGGCCGCCAGTCCCAGGATGGGGAACAGGATAAAGACTGCCGCGTAGGTGTAGATCGACGTCCAGGTATGTCGGGGCCAACGCGCCATAGGTCGTAATCTCGCTCGCTTGCCCCGGATGGAATTGCCGTCGCGCCGGCCTGCAGACAGTGGTCGTCGCCTGCCCGATCGAACTCTATTATGCGTTGTCCGTTCGCGTGGGCAACCGGGCGTTCAACTCGCCACTATTTGCCCTTGGCCGTGGCGTCGTTTTTGCGCGCCGCCAGGGTTGGGTCGCTGGCCAGTGGCAACTTGACGGTCTTACCGGTCTCGGCGGCCTTGTAGACGGCCAGGATGATCTCGACGCTGCGGCGGCCTTCGACGCCATCGATTGCCGGCGCGCGATCTTTGTTGATCGCGTCGACCACGTCCTGAAATTGCAGCGTGTGTCCATGATGGCCAATGGCCGTGGGGTCGCTCGCGCCACCGGCGGTACTCTTGCGACGGCTCATCTGCTCATGCACGGCGGAGTCACGGCGATTCTTTTTGGCGAAGTCCCATTTAACGATGTCTTCTTCTTCCATCACGGCGCTGCCGGCCGAGCCGTGGATCTCGATCCGCTTCAGATAACCGGGAAACGCCGCGGTGGTGGCCTCGATGGCGCCGAGCGCTCCGTTGGCGAATCGAACGGTGGCGACCGCGGTGTCTTCGACCGCAATGCGCTCGTGCGCGATCAAGCCTACTTGCGCCGTGATCTCGACGGCTGGCCCCATGAACCAGGTGAGCAGATCGACGCTATGAATCGCCTGGTTCATCAGCGCGCCGCCGCCATCCAGCTTCCACGTGCCGCGCCAGGCGCCGCTATCGTAATAGGACTGAGGCCGAAACCATTTGACGTACGAGTCCCCCATGGTCAGCCGGCCGAAGCGTCCCTGATCGATAGCGCGTTTGATCTCCTGGCTCGAATCGTGAAAGCGCGAAGGAAAGATCGCCGACAGTTTGACGTTGGCCTTGCGGCAGGCCTCGATGATTTTGTCGCAGCGCGAGAGCGTGATCTCGAGCGGCTTCTCCACAATCACGTGCTTACCTGCGCGAGCGGCGGCCACGGCCGGTTCCATGTGGGCGCCGCTGGGGGTGCCGATCGTCACAATGTCGACCTTGGGATCGGCCAGCATGTCGTCCAGCTTGTGATACGCGCGGCAGCCAGTCTCGGCGGCCAGGCGATCGGCGCTGGCCGGAAAGGCGTCAAAGCACGCAACGAGCTTGGCGCCGCGAATGTCGGCAATCGCCCGCGCGTGGAACTTGGAGATCATGCCACAGCCAATGATGCCAAAACCGTAGCCCATGAAGTCCGCCTCGCGAGAGAAGTAAACTGACCGCAAACGCCTGCAAAGCGTGGGATTATAATTGGCCGGCGCCGGGCAAACCAGGGCGCGGATCGCCGCGCCGGATAGCGGCTACGCCTGCTTCTTCAACAGGTCCGCGACCACGGCCAACATCGTGAGTGAGTTGAGCGACATGTGGACCACCAGCGACGGCCATATGCGGTGCGTCTGTTGGTACAGGTAGCCGAGCGCGAGCGAAAAGAAAAACAGCGGAACCGCGCTCGGTCCGTAGCTGATGTGGGCCAGCGCAAATAGCATCGAAGTCAACAGAATTGGCATCCAGCCAGGCGAGACTGAGACCATCGGTTCGCCGAGATCGCTGCCGGCGGAATCTCCGATGACAAACGTCGTTGATTCGATGCTCTCGTTTGCTGGCGAAGTCTCGTAACTCTCCACGGCCGATTCGTACGACTGTCCATCTGGTTCAGGCGCGAGAACGTCCGCGGCGTCTTCCGGCGCCGCGTCGGCCAGCGGGCCCGTCTCTGGGAGCGCGCTGCTGAGTGGCGCCGGCAATCGGGCCGGGTCTGGCGTCGCGCGGCGCACGACGATCGATTCCAACCACCCTTGCAGCAACACGCGAAACAGCAGCTCTTCCACGAGTGGCGCCACCAGCACGGCCAGAACAATGGTCGCCAGGACGACAACCCCCGACGAGGTTTCAGCGATCGCGTCTGTCACCGGATGGCTGGCTTCTTTGACCAATTGGGTCATCACCAGTTGCAGTCCGTACGTCGGCACGCAGACCGCCAGAAACGCCAAGAGCCCCAGTCGGATGTCGTGGCTGAACTTGCTGAAGTCGAGGCCAAAATCTTTGGCCGTGGCGCCAGAAAACCAGACGAGCAATAACAGCAGAACTCCGACCATCACGAGTTCGATGGCGGCCCCGCCCAGGAATTCCGCCGCGATTCGGTAGGGATCCGTGAGCGGCTCATCTTCGGGAGCTTCCTCGCGCGCGTCCTCCACTTCGGCTACGTTCGCCGGCTCGTCAGGCGCGGGATGCATGAGTCTGTTGATAATCGCGGCGCCGCCACCGATCGCCAGGCAAGCGCCGACGATGACAACCAACTGCACTACCCAGGGCGCGGCGCGATGCGGCTCGAACGGTACGATCGATTCGCCTTTTGATAGCCGCCCGACGATCTTTGACCAGACGATGGGGCTGCCGAGCAGGATCCCCACGAAGATGACGCCCAATACGCTCCAGAGCAGTTGTTGGGCAGTTTCGACGGACATCGGGCAGTTTCAACCAATCTGTATCAGCCGCGCGAACGCATAGGGGAGTGGCTCGGCCCAGTCGTCGTCGCGCAGGGGCATACCATTAAGCGCTCAGCAGCGAGATCGCCGTTCGCACATAGGCCACGCCGGAGTAGACCGTGAGCAGCACCGCGGCCCAGACGCTGCCATTGACGGTGTATTCAACCCATTGGGGCGCTTCGCCCGGCGCATAGGAAAGATAAACCAGCGCGGCAATGGCGGCGGCGCACTGCAAGCCCATCTTCAACTTTCCGCTCATGACGGCCGAAAAATCCTGGCCCTGCTGCTCCAAGAAACTACGGAGCGCCGTGACGAGCAACTCGCGGCCGACGATGACCACGACCATCCAGGCTGGCAAGAGCTTCTGCATTTCAGGAATCGCCGCCAGCAGAATGAACGTGCCGCAGACGACAATCTTGTCCGCAAACGGGTCCAAGATACGGCCGAGCGTGGTGATCATTCCGTACTTGCGCGCCAGATAGCCATCCAGCCAGTCCGTGGCCGCCGCCAGCATAAAGACCACCAAGGCCGGCACGTAGAACTTGAAGGACATCAGCGCGAACAAGACGACCGCCAGCGCCAGACGGAGCGTCGTCAATTGGTTGGGCAATCCGAATACGGCCGGAGTCGTCGCCAATTCCTTCGTGCTTGCCGTCATCGCTGCTCTCTCGCCTGGTGTGCCGGTCCGTGACAAACGCGGTTCGCGATAAGAAGTTTTTTGGAAGCTTTTTAGGGATCAATGATCCGAAGTGGCCGGACCGCAACCAGCCGCCGACAAAGAACTCTGCCGACGCCCAACCGATCCGATCCCTAATCCCCGCCCAATCGTTCCGCTTAAGTATAGCATTGCGGGCAAGGCGAGGGGGATCCCGAATGAGGCCGCAGAACGGCCCAATTTGAAACGTCCCAGGCGTATGCCGAGCCGTGGGTGCGCGACCGAGCAGTGCAATCAATTGGAGTTGCAACACGCCGAATTGCGTTGGAACGCGAACGCTCGAATGAGGCGATTGAGTTAGCGGGCTAGCGTGGCTTGCCGGTCGCCGCGGCGATCAAGTCATAGCCATGGGCGCCCACCACTTCGCACTCGACAATAGCGCCTGTCTTGAGGCCCTTGCCGGTGACGTAGACCACGGAATCCACATCCGGGGCGTCCGCGGCGGTGCGGCCAATCCAGGCGCGCTTTTCGTCCGGGACGGCGCGGTCAATCAATACGTCCAACCGCTTGCCCAGTCGCGACTCATTGAACTCCGCGGCAATCTCTTGCTGCACGGTCATCAGCTCTTCGCGACGCGCTTCCTTGACTTCTTCCGGCAAATGATCCGGCAGCCTGGCAGCGGGCGTGTCTGGCTCAAACGAGTAGGTGAAGACTCCCATCCGCTCAAATCGCTGCTGGCGGACGAAATCAACCAGTTCTGCAAATTGCGCGTCGGTCTCGCCCGGAAAACCGGCGATGAATGTGGTTCGCAGCGCCAGGCCAGGAATTCGCTCGCGCAGGCGGCCCAGCAGATCCTCGGTCTCGCGACGGCCCACGCGTCGCTGCATCCGCTTGAGCATGGTGTCGTTGATGTGCTGCAGCGGCATGTCCAGATAGGGAACAATCCGCTTGGCGCCGGCCAGCACGTCGATCACGTCGTCTGTGAAGTACATCGGATAGAGGTACATCACGCGGATCCAGTCCAGACCTTCGATCTTGTCCAATTCGGCCAGCAACTCGGCCAGTCGCGTGCGACCGTAGAGATCCAGGCCGTAATACGTGGTGTCTTGCGCTACGATATTGAGCTCGCGGACGCCGTCGGCCGCTAGTTCGCGCGCCTCGGCGAGGACTTCTTCCATCGGCTTGGTGGCGTGCTTGCCGCGCATCTTGGGGATGGCGCAAAACGTGCAAAGCCGGTCGCAACCTTCAGAGATTTTCAGAAACGCAAAGTGCCGTGGCGTGATTCGCAATCGCGAGCGATCTGGCAGCGGAGTCGAAGGCGCAGGTTGAAACACGGTCCGCTGTTCGTGTAATCCGCCGATCAAGCGATCCGCAACCTTGGTCACGGACTCACGGCCAAAGACTCCCACCAGGCAATCAATATCAGGATGCGTTTCCAGCAGCTTCGCTTTTTCGCGCTCCGCCAGGCAGCCCGAGACGATTACGCCGCGGATCTTGCCCTGCTTCTTCAGCTCCAGCATTTCCTTAATGGCGCCGTAAGACTCTGCCCGAGCTTGTTCGATAAATCCACACGTGTTGACCACTACCAGGTCCGCGCCGGATGGTTCGCTGACCAGCTTGTAGCCATCCAATCGCAGCAGCCCCAACATCCGCTCGCTGTCGACCAGGTTCTTGGGACAGCCGAGGCTGACAAAGGAGTAGGTTCCTTTGAATTCGCCCGTGTAGGCGGCCGGGGCCGATTTGGGCGCGGTCGAGGAACAATCGGAAGGCCCATTTGGCGCCTGAATGATGGCCAGTTCGGACATACGCGCAATCTTGCAATAAGGAGGTAGAAAACGACCGCGGAGCAGAAGCGCGCGACGCTTGAGGACGCCCGCGAGGACATCCAGAAGGAGTCTCGACGCGCAAGTACTCGATCGTAGCTGATTCGGCCCTCCCTAGCGAGGAGCGAATCCCACTGTGGAGAGACCTTTACAGAGATTCTTGGACCCGTTTTTGCGATGCTTGTGGAAATCGGCCAGTCGCTAGCGTATAGTGTACATTAGTTCATATATGCAGCTAGTGGAGGGTAGCAAGATGCTCACCGATGTCCCGGCCGAAGAACTGGCCGTCGCGCTCGACCGGACGGCGGCGCGAATTCTCAAACGCGCCTTTGTCCGCCGACCACCTGTCGACACCTTGCGCCTGGCCGAAGCGCTCGGCATTCAAACCGCCACCGATCGCAGTCAGGACGTCCGCGCGCGCTACGTGGAGTTGCGCGCCGCGCGCGGCGGATCTCCACGGCCGGCCATACTGTTGCGACCGGAACCGCGCGCGGAGCGACGCCACTGGGCCGTCGCGCACGAGGTGGGGGAGCAAAACGCGATGGAAGTCTTCCGCCGCCTGAAGGTCTGCCCCGCAGACACCCCGGCGGAGACGCGGGAATGGATCGCCAATCAATTGGCAGCGCGCATTTTGTTGCCGGTCCGCTGGGTTGAGCGCGTCGGCAGGGCCTGCGATTGGGACCTGGCCTCGCTCAAGACTCGGTTCAACACGGCGAGCCACGAATTGATCCTGCGGCGCATGCTCGATTACGAGCCGCGGATCGTGGTTAGCATCTACGATCACGGTAATCTCACGTACCGCCGTTCGAACGCCTGCGCGCAGTTGCCACCGGTCACGCCGTTAGAGGCGGAATGTTGGCGCGCCGCGCACTCCACCGGCCAGGCGCAATCCAGACGCGGGGCAGGGCAGAGCATTCGCGGCTGGGCCGTGCACGAAGAGGGCTGGAAGCGAGAACTCCTGCGGCTGGAATTAGAAGAAGAGTAGTCGCTGCCCATCCGCGCGGCGCCACGGCGTATTCGCAATCGCCGCTTGCAATGATTCGATCACCAGTGGCTTGGAGAGGACGTGACTGGCGCCGTGCTGCAGGAGCAACGCGTGGACGCCTGGACGGATAAAGCCGGCCAGCACAATCCAACGGACGTTTTTGTATTGCGCGGCCGCCGCGGCAAACGCGGCGATCTCCTGCGGAGCGGCAGTGGGAAGGTCCCATACGGCCACTGCGAAGTCGTCCGCCGAAGAATTATCTGGTGAAAGCCGAATTGTCTGCTGGCCGCAACCGTGGCAGATTTCGGCCAATAACTCGGCCATTTCGCGTCGATCGGCCTGAATGGCCACGCGCAACACGACCGGCGCTGACTCCGGTTTGTCGGCGTCCACCGCGCCGTTTTGAAGTAGGCGTTCTTCTTCCGTCGCAGTGATCGGCAACAGCAGCGACGAACAGCCGCCGCGGTGGATAATCGACAACTCGCGCTCAAACCAACTGGAGAACTGATGCCAGTACATCCGCACCGCCGCCGGCCAAGGTTGACCGCTGCGGAATTCCCCTTCGCACCAACTCCCTAGCACGCAAACCGCTCGCGACAGCGGCGCAATTGCGCGCAGCCGATCGTACGATTTGCGACAGAGTTCACCGGGCCGGCGCTCGAGCAGGATGAAACAATCGGGGGACCACGCCGCGCCGCGCTGCGATTCGTCTGATAGGTATTCAATCGCTTCGATCAGACTCGCGACAAATCGGGCGTCGGTCCGCGCGCGTAAATCGGCGGTGACATGCGCAAACTCAGCGCCGGTTGCATCGCCGATGACTAGTGTCGAAAGGGGCCAGCGCGCCGGGCGCACTTCTGCGACGCGCGTCCACTCGCCGAGCAGGGCTTGCATTACCTGCGCGGTCATTGCGGCAACTTTCCTTCAACTTCGACAAAGACGGCATGCGCGGCGGCTGCGTCGGGAGCGGCCCGCAGGGCGTCCAGAAAGTTCGGCGTCGCCAGTAGCCTGCTCAAGCGCGCGAGAGTTCTTAAATGTCCTCGATCATCGATCGAACAGATCAAGAAGAAGACGTCTGTCAGCAGCCCACGACTACTGGCGAACGGAATTCCTCGCGACGTTATGCCGAGCGCGATGAACGCCTCGCCCAGGATGTTGCCCAGCGGTCGGCGAGGATGGAGCAGCGCCGCGCCGTTTTCGAGCGCGGTGGGATAGAGCTCCTCGCGGCTGCGGACGGCGTCGGCCATTTTTGTGGTGTCCCACAGCAGGCCGGTCTGGGCGGCCAGTTCGACCATCGACGTAATCACCGAGTTCCGGGTCCGCGCTGCTAGCGGGATTTGGATGGCGGCCAGCGGGAGCATCGCGGCGATGGAAACCGTCGCTTCGTCTTCCGTCCCCGCGGCGTGCCGTTCGAGGGCGCCTTCTACGCGGATCAGCTCGGCCGAGTCCGACAGTCCGATCCGCGATTCCAGCCAGTGATGGATTTCCGGCTGCGAAAATCGCCAGGAACGGCCTACGCGTCGGCCTGGTATCTGATTGCGTTCGGCCAGCTTGGCCACCTGCGCCGTCGATAAGTGCAGGTAGGCCGCCAGGCTTTCGAGGTCAAAATCTTCGTCGGCCATGGGCGGAACGTCCGTTTGCGGAGAGGGATAGGCTCAAAACCGTGCTGCTGGCGCTCAAAGCTGCGCTGCTGGGTCATTGTCCCGCTCGGGCGGCTTGGCTGTCCACCCCGGGCGAGAAATGGCCTGTTACTTCGTTACGTCGGGGTCAGAGCGCCGGTCGAATTTGGGGCCGAACATGCCCCGATCGAGACTTTGCAGGGTCCCGGCCCCCAGGTATACTCCTGAATTCGACCAACACACGGCCATGCCGGCCGTATCGGTTTTACGTGGGAGGAGCGCGGCCATGGCCCGTAGTTGTGACGTTTGCGGTAAGGGACCTCGGATGGGAAATCAGATCACAACCCGTGGTAAGGCTAAGTATCTAGGTGGCGTAGGCACCAAGGTGACCGGCATCACCAAGCGGCAGTTCAAGCCGAACTTGCAGAGCGTCCACGTAACGGAGCGCGGCACGAACCGCACGTTGCTGGTTTGCACGCAATGCCTTCGCAGCGGCGCCGTGACCAAAAAGATCAAAGCCGTCCCATTCCGTCTGCCCGGTGAAGCCGGCGCCAAGCCCAAGGGAGCCGTGGCCGCCAAGACATCGCCTGCGGCGAAGATCCCGAAGCCCGCCGAAAAGATCCGTGGCGCCAAGCCGCCCAAGGCCAGCAAGTAAGCACATCCTCATGCCTCTCTCGCGCGAACAAGTCGAGAAGGTCTCGTTGCTAGCGCGATTGCAGCTCAGCGAGGAGGAGCTGGTCCTAATGACGGCGCAGCTCGATGCCATCGTGGGCTACATCGAGCAATTGGGCGAGCTCGACACAGAGCATGTTGAGCCAATGGCCCACCCCATTGAACTCTCTGACGTATTCCGTCCGGACCAGTCGCGGCCCAGCACCGAGCGGTCCGAAATCCTGGCGACCGCGCCGCACGCCGATGGCCAGTTCTATCTGGTTCCGGCCGTGCTCGGCGACTAACGGCGCCGTTTCAGCTAGCGAGCCGCCGGCCTATGTCGCTTACGGATCTATCCGCCAGCCAAATCCTCGCGGATCTCAACGCGCGCCGCGTTTCCTCCGTGGAAGTCGCACAGGCGTTTATCGATCGCATTGAACGACACGACAAAGCGATTGGCGCCTTCTTGCGTTATGACGCAAGCGCCGCGCTCGCCACGGCGCGCGAGATCGACGAGCGCCGCGCCGCCGGCAAACCGGTGGGGCTGCTGGCCGGATTGCCTGTCGCCGTCAAGGACCTGCTCTGTAGCAAGGGAGACTTGGCGACATGCGGATCGAAGATATTGGAAAACTTCCGCGCGCCGTATGACTCGACCGTGGTCGCAGGCCTAAAGAAGGCAGACGCCGTGCTGCTGGGGCGGACGAATCTCGATGAGTTCGCCATGGGGGGCTCGACCGAGAACTCCGCGCTCGGGCAGACACGCAACCCATGGGACACCACGCGAACGCCGGGGGGATCGAGCGGCGGATCGGCGGCGGCCGTGGCCGCCCGACTGACGCCATTGGCCGTTGGCACCGACACGGGCGGCTCCATCCGGCAGCCGGCCGGCTTATGCGGAATCACCGGCATGAAGCCTACGTATGGCCGCGTCAGCCGGTACGGACTGGTGGCCTTTGCCAGCAGTTTGGATCAAGCAGGCCCGATGGGAACAAGCGCCGAGGACGCGGCGCTACTGCTTGAGGCGATCGCCGGGCACGATCCGGCAGATTCCACTTCGATCAAAGCGCCCAGCGTTGCCTACAGCAAGAGCGTGTCCCAGCCGCTGGCCGGACTGACGTTGGGTCTGGCGCCCGAGCATTTTGGACCGGGGCTGGACGCTGATGTCGACGCGGCCGTCCGCGAGGCCATTCGCGTTTATGAATCGCTGGGCGCTACGGTCAAGCAGGTCTCGTTACCTCACAGCAAGTATTGCGTGGCGACGTATTACATCATCGCCCCGAGCGAAGCCAGCAGTAATCTGGCCCGTTATGACGGCGTCCATTTCGGCCATCGCACGGACGAGCGCGCGATGCTGGCGGAATTAAACGCCGAGCGCCAAAAGCTGACCGCCGCCGGAGACAAAGCAGGGCTCAACCGTTTGGATACGCCGCTGGTGCGAATGTATCGCCGCAGCCGCTCCGAAGGTTTTGGCCCGGAAGTCAAACGCCGCATCATGCTGGGAACATACGCGCTCTCGTCCGGCTATTACGACGCCTACTATCTGAAGGCACTCAAGGTCCGTCGGCTGATTCGTCAGGACTTTGACGCCGTGTTTCAATCGGTCGACCTGATCGCTGGTCCGGTCACTGCTTCGCCTGCGTTCAAACTGGGCGAAAAGGTCGATGATCCGCTGGCGATGTATTTGGTGGACTTGTATACGGTGAGCGCCAACTTGGCGGGCATTCCCGGCATTTCGATCCCCTGCGGGTTCAGTGCTGGCGGATTGCCGATTGGCCTGCAGCTGCAGGCGCCCCCATTGGAAGAAGATCGCCTGCTCCGCGCCGCGCACATGTTTCAGCAGGCAACGGACTGGCATACGCGGAGACCCAACCTGCCGTGAGCGACCCCTACCAGATCGTCATTGGGTTGGAAGTCCACGTGCAGTTGCTTACAGAAAGCAAACTGTTCTGCGGATGCAGCACGCGATACGGCGCGGAGCCCAATACGCAAACTTGTCCGATCTGCACCGGCATGCCCGGCACGCTACCGGTGATGAATCGGCGCGCGTTTGAGTTGGGTCTGCGAACGGCGCTGGCGATTGATTGCCAGATTGCTCCGTTCACCAAGTGGGATCGCAAGCAGTATTACTATCCGGACCTGCCGAAGGGTTATCAGATCAGTCAGTTTGATCTCCCCTTCAGCCACGACGGTTGGATGGATATTCGCGACGCAAAAGGGCGGTTTGAGCCGAAGCGAGTCGGCATCATTCGCGCTCACTTGGAAGAAGACGCGGGCAAGAGCATGCACGACGAGCACGCCGGCGAGGCCGATAGCCGCATCGATCTCAATCGCACGGGCACACCGCTGTTGGAGATTGTCTCGCAGCCAGACATGCGCTCGCCGCTAGAGGCCCGCGCGTATCTCGACGAATTGAAGTTGCTGCTGGAATACCTGGCCGTCTCGGACTGCAACATGCAGGAAGGAAGCCTGCGGGTTGACGCGAATATCAACCTCCACCTGACGACCGATAGTGGCGAGAATGTGGCGACGCCGATCGTCGAAATCAAAAACATGAACAGTTTCCGCGCCGTCGAGCGCGCGCTGGAGTACGAGGCCAAGCGGCAGTGGCAAGTCTGGCAGGAGACGGGACAGCGGCTGGGGGACGTCCCCAAGCAGACGCGCGGCTGGGACGACGCCGCCAACCTGACGCGCGGCCAGCGCCACAAGGAAGAATCGAGCGATTACCGCTATTTTCCGGACCCAGACCTGGTTCCGGTCCGCGTGAGCACGGAAGAAATTGAGCAAGTCCGGGCCGCGCTCGGTGAATTGCCGGCGGCGCTTCGTGCTCGTTTGGAAAAAACGTACGGCGTCAGCTTGTACGACGCGGACGTGCTAGTAAACCAGGGTCGCGCGGTCGTCGCGTATTACCTGGAAGTGGCCGAGACGTGCGGCGACGGCAAGATGGCCAGCAATTGGATTCAACAAGACGTCTTGCGAACGCTTAAAGAGCAATCGATTACGATCGACGCCTATCCGGTCCGCCCGGCGCAACTGGCGGAGCTGTTGAGCAAGGTGCGCGGTGGCGAAGTCGATACGACGCGCGCTCGCGAGGTCCTGGCGCAAATGCTGGCCACCGGACACACAGTCACTCAGACGATGAGCGATCTGGGGATTGAGCGCGTGGATGAGTCTCAACTCGTCGAACTCTGCAAGCAATTGCTGGCGGCCAATCCCAAGGTGGTAGCCGAAGTCAAAGCGGGTAAATTCCAGGCTGCTGGCGCGCTGATCGGTCAGGCCAAGAAGCTCAATCCCAACGCCAATCCAGCGCGCGTCCGCGAAATCTGCCTGGAGCTGATCGCGCAAAGCTAACGGTCAGCGCCACCCCGCGCCTACGGAAGGGCTTAATCGATGCTGGTTCTGTTTAACGTGGTGATGCTGGGCTTGGACGCCGCGGCAATCGCGTTTGTAGCCGCGCTCAAAAGTCGCGCAGCGGTGGCCACCGCGGTCGTCGGCGGGGCGCTTGCCATGCTAGGGCTGATTGCCATCACTGGCGAGGGCGAATTCAGCGAGTTGCGGCTCCTCTGCTGCGGCCTGTTCATCCATGGGCCGCTGGTCGCGCTCGCCATGTTTTTGATTCTGTATCGAACGCGGCGGATTGCCGCGCGGGTGTGGCTGGCGCTGGGGTTGTTGCTGGCGGTGATTGGCTTCGACGCGTTTTATATTGAGCCGTACTGGTTGCAAGTCACGCACCTGACGCTCCGCTCGCCGAAGATCGAAAAACCGCTCCGCCTGGCGGTGATCGCCGATCTGCAAACCGACACGATCGGCGAATACGAGCGAGACTTGTTCGCCCGCGTGCTGGCAGAAAAGCCCGACGCCATCCTGTTCGCGGGTGATTACATTCAGGTCGAAGACATCGACGCCTGGATCGAACAGCGCGATCGATTTCGCAAATTGCTGGCCGAAAGCGGCCTCACCGCGCCGTTGGGCGTGTTTGCCGTCAAAGGGAACACCGACCCGGTCCAGTGGGACGAGCTGTTTGAGGGGTCCAAAGTTCGCTTGTTTCATTTCACCGAAGGCGTGCGCGCCGGCGAACTGCTGATCACCGGTCTGAGCGAAGAGGACTCCAAGAATCACAAACTCCAGGTTGCCCCCAGCGACGCCTTTCAGATCGCGCTAGGGCATTATCCTGACTATGCCCTGGGCGATGTGGAAGCAGACCTGATGCTTGCGGGGCATACGCATGGCGGCCAGGTGCGACTGCCGTTGATTGGACCAATGATGACGCTCTCGCGAGTGCCGCGTAATTGGGCGGCCGGCCTGACAGATCGCGGCGGCGGCAAAACGTTGATCGTCTCGCGCGGCGCAGGAATGGAACGCGGTAACGCGCCGCGATTGCGTTTCCTGTGCCGGCCGGAACTGATCATCATTGACCTGGCCCCGCCCGAGTGACGCGTGGTTTCTTACGCGCGCAATAAAAAAGCGAGGTAGGCATAATACCTACCTCGCTTTGATTCGTGGCGCTGCTGTTCGCAGCGTGATCTGTTTTCAACACTCCGCGCGGGCGGCGACTACCAGCCGCCTCGACGCCAGGCTCGATACGACGCGCGCGAGTAGTACGGCGAGTAATAGGCCGGCGCGTAGTAGCTGGTGTACGGCGAGTAATAGCTGGTTACTGGTGCGCCGTAGTACGCGGTTGTTGGCGCCCCGTAGTATGCGGTTGTTGGCGCATAGTACGACGTGTAGGGCGTGTAGTAACTCGTCACGGGGGCCGCTCCGTAGTACGTGGTGACGGGCGCGTAATACGATGTGTACGGCGTGTAGTAGCTCGTGACTGGATCCGCGTAGTACGTGACTACGGCTTGCGCTTTTGCGGATGAAGTGACGAACAAGGCCAGGGCGGCGACAAGAAAAGGAAGTCGCATGGCAGTCTCCTCCGGGTGAAATGATTGCCGGTCTAGGCAATAGTAACCATAGGTTAAAAACAGGCTTCCCGGCCGAAGTTCATCATGGTCGCGCCAACCGTCGCTCGTCAATCAGGTTGGTCGTTATGTTTGCAACGATTTACCGGCCGCGTAACCTCCCCCACCCGGCTGCGACGCCGCCAGCGGGCTGCCGCTGGCCCCCAGTTTGCCCAGCCCGCAGGGTCTGGCAGCTAGCGAGGGGATTCAGGGCCCGCTCTGGCTTTGAAATGCAATCCGCGCGCCAGCGGTTAACCTTCCGCGACTTCGACAAATACCTTGAGCGCGGTCCGTTCTTCGACCAACAGCCGCATTGCTTCGGCGTAGTTTTCCAGACCTTGGACCGGATTCGTTAGCAGTCGACTGATAACGCCGGGGTACATCACCTCGCCCAGCGCCAGATCGCGGATGCCCATTTCGAAGTGTTCGCGATTTCCGTTCACGCTCCCCAGCAGAAGTTTATTGCCCAGCACCCAGTCGAGATTCAATTTGTCGGCCGGAACTTCCAAGTGTTCGCGCCCGCCGGTGATGCTGGTCCAAACCAGGACGCCGTTGTGACCTAGTACGCTCATGCCGCCGAAGGCGAGGGCACTGGAACCGGTGGCGTCGACAATCAGATCGGCCTTGCCGACGCGCTTGGCGAGATCTTCGATACTGGTTTGCGCTGTGCTGACGTAGTTGGCGCCCATGCCGGCGCAGATCTCGGCATTCAAAGATGGCGGCTTGGTGCGCGCCAGCGTGTAGACGTCCAGTCCGCGCAACCGCAGATTCAGCGTGGTGAGCAGACCAATCTGGCCGGCGCCCAACACAAACGCGACGCGTGGGCGCCAGACTTTCAACCGTCGTTGCACTTCGTACGCCTGCTGCACTGCCTTGGCCGATACGCTCATCGGCTCGGCCAGCACGTGCAAGTGCTTCAGCCCAACGGGCATTTGCACGATGAACTCGGCGTCGTCGACGTAGTGCTCCGTGAGAAACCCATGCAGCAGATTGATGCCGCGCTCGTAGTAGACTTCTTCGCTGGTCATGTCGCTGGTGCCGATCTGATCGTAGATCGACGAACCAGGCCGGCGCACGGTGGCGGCGACGTAATCGCCCGGCTTAACGTGCGTGACGTTCGGCCCTACTTCTTCGACCACGCCAAAACTCTCGTGACCGAGGACCAGAAAGTCATAGCCAGGAGGCGAGGCGCCGTACTTGGCCTCGTTGATCTCCTTGTCCGTGGCGTCGAGGCCCACCTTGAGCACGCGCACCAGCACGCCCCGGCCACCCGGAATGTCTGTGACTTTGGGCTTCGGCAAATCGGCCAGGTGAACGCTGTTGTGCTTGCCAGGACGGACGGCGATCGCTTTCATGGTGAGTTCCTAAGACGAAATGCGGGCGGCGGGCAGACCCGTGGGGGCTGGGAATCTTGTTGGCAGTCTGGGACAATCCAGCCGACAATCTTAGCCGCTGGCACGCGCGTCACAAGGCGGCGCGTTTTGGACCGGCGCCGCCCGCTTTTTCCGCCGAGGGTCTTCTTATGCATTCGTTCCATGGTTACCGCCGGGGCCTGGCTCAGGCAATGCTGGCCGTGGCGTCTCTCGCGGCCGTCAGCGCCGCGCGCGTGGCAAACGCCGCGGATCCTGTTGCGGTATCGCCCTTGCCGGCGGCGCACGCGCACAATGATTATGAGCACGCCCGGCCGCTGTTGGACGCCTTGGACCACGGATTTTGCAGTGTCGAGGCGGACATCTACCTGGTCGATGGCAAGCTGCTGGTCGCCCATAACTTGAAGGACGTGAAGCCGGACCGCACGCTGGAGGCGCTCTATCTGGACCCATTGCAAGCGCGCGTGAAGACGGGCGGCGGCTCGGTTTATCCTGGTGGCCCGCGGTTTACGCTGCTGATCGATCTGAAATCCGATGGCCCGAAGACGTACGCCGTTTTGTCGAAGACACTGGCGAAGTACGCCGACATGCTTTCGACAGTGCGCGCTGGCAAGCTCCAGCCGGGCGCCGTCAGCGTAGTGATCTCCGGCAATCGTCCGATGAAAGAGGTCGCCGCGCAGGAAGTCCGCTATGCGGGAGTTGATGGACGAATGACCGATCTCGACGCTGACACGCCGGCCTCGTTGATGCCGATGGTCAGCGATAACTGGGCGAGCCACTTTCGTTGGCGTGGCGAGGGAGAGATCCCGGCGCCGGAGCGCGCCAAACTGCGAGAATTTGTCGAAAAGGCGCACGCCCGCGATCGGCAGATCCGTTTTTGGAACATCCCGGCGAACCCGGCGATTTGGGGCGAACTTTCCACGGCCGGAGTCGATCTCATTAATACAGACGACCTGGCCGGGTTGGAAAAGTATTTGCGCTCGCGCGAGAGCAAGTAGCGCGGCCTGCTCCCTCCCCCCGAAGGGCGGAGCGCGAATGCCGGAGGAACCTCGATTTTGGCCGTGATCGATCCTAAAAAGCAGCGCGCGTTTGCGCTTCGCGTCGTCGAGCGACTGCGCGCCGCTAATTTCGAGGCGTTGCTGGCCGGCGGTTGCGTGCGAGATGAACTTTTAAATCTCACGCCGCACGATTACGACGTGGCCACTAACGCCACGCCTCCGGCGATCCGCGATCTGTTCGGGCGCCGAAGCACGCTGGAGATTGGCGCCGCCTTTGGCGTGATTGCCGTGATCGGCCAAAAAGGCGAAGGCATGATCGAGGTCACCACGTTTCGGCAGGACGTTCAATACAGCGATGGCCGCCATCCGGACTCCGTGATCTTCAGCACGGCGGAAGAAGACGCGCAGCGCCGTGACTTTACGATCAATGGGCTGTTCTTTGATCCGCTGACGAACCAGACGATTGACTACGTCGGGGGCCAGCAGGATCTGGCGCTACGCGTCGTGAGGGCGATCGGCGATCCGCGTGCGCGTTTCACCGAAGATAAGCTGCGGATGATTCGTGGCGTGCGGATGGCGGCGCGGTTTGGTTTTGTGCTCGATCCGGCCACGGCCGCGGCGATCCGCGAGATGGCCCAGACCATTCAAGTGGTCAGCGCGGAGCGGATTGCGCAAGAGTCGACCAAAATCCTGACGCACGCCAGTCGATCGCGCGCGGTGGAGCTGCTCGACGAAACTGGCTTGCTGGCCGTTTTGTTGCCGGAGTTGCCGCTGTTTCTATCGACCGCGGACGGTGAGCGTTCGCGCACGCCGACGCCGGAGCTATGGCCCTATTTGCAGCGCGTGCTGGATCAATTGCCTGACGCAAAATTTCCGCTGGCGCTGGCCGCGCTATTGCACCCGTTGGATGACGCACAGTGGTGGGGTGGCGGCGCGGATGACGCCGCGTTGCAACCGAGCGCCACGCAGGTGGCCACGGATCTCTGCGATCGCTGGAAATTGTCGAATAAGGATCGCGAGCGTTTGCTATGGCTACTGGAACATCGCACGGCGATTGCAGTGGCGCCCGAGCGGCCTTGGTCGTGGTTGCAACCGAAAGTGATTCAGTCTGGCTTTCCGGAGCTATTGACGTTGGTCGAGGCCGAGTGCGTGGCGTTGGGGCAATCGACCGCGGCGGTCGAATACTGCCGGCTGAAGATGGCGCTACCACCGGCCGAATTGAATCCGCCGCCACTGATCACTGGCAATGATCTCTCCGCGCATGGCGTGCCGCCGGGCGAGATCTACAAGCGGCTGCTCGAGGCGGTCCGAGAGGCTCAGCTCGATGGATTGATCGCCACGCGTAGCGATGCACTGACGCTGGTCGACCGGGTGATGGCCGAGTGAGAAAGGCGTAAAGCCCTTTCCAGGCCGCCGGGCGCCTGGAACTGCTTGCTCTGCCCAGGCCGCCGGGCGCCTGGAATTGCTCACTCTGCCCAGGCCGGCAGGCGCCTGGACAGTCCGTCCGGGGCAACCTACGATCAGTCCATCTTTACCGGCGCGGCCGTCGCTGGTCTGCTTTTACGCATTCGGAGGAATTCCAGGTGGACATCGACATCAATCCTATCAACCTGCTGTTCCGTTGGATGCACATTCTGCCGGCTATCATCGCCGTCGGCGGGTCGATCTTTATGCGGTTTGCGCTGCTGCCGGCCGTGACTGGGCTGCCCGACGCGGAGCGTAAGACGTTCCACGAAGCCGTCCGCTCGCGGTGGGCCAAATGGGTCGCCGGCGCGATTCTGTTTCTGCTGATCAGCGGATTTTACAATTTCATCTGGAACACCAAGACCTACAAACTACCGCCGGTCTACCAGATGATGTTCGGCATCAAGTTTCTGTTGGCGCTGGGGGTCTTTGCCCTGGCCAGCATTCTGAGCGGCCGTAGTGGTTTGGCCCAACGCATGCGGCAGAACCCGCGACCCTGGCTCAACCTGAATGTCACGCTGGCCATAATGGTGGTGTTGATCTCAGGCGCCATGCGAACCATGAACCACGGGCCACTGAAGGCCGACCTGCCGCCGGTCTCGGTAACGAAATAAACGCGGGGATGAGATAACGCGGGGTGCGCGCCGAGGGTAGATCGTACAAACGGAGTCGTTCTCGTGGATAAGAAAGCGAAGAAGCGGATCGAAGTGTTGCAAACTCGGGCCCAAAAGCTCCGGCTGCAACTCTCCGGGGCCAAACAGCAGACGGACGAACCGGACGAGGTCGTGCGGTTGGAGAAAGAGCTGGCCGCCGTCAACGCCGAACTGCAAATGCTCAAAGGCTAGCAACTAGATTGCCGCTCTCACTCTCACTTAGCGCAATCAAAAACCGGCGGCGGATCGCTTAACTTACGATCCACCGCCGGCTCGCACGGAGGGAGTAGCCTCAAGTTGTCAATCTGCGAAGCAAATCGCTTCGCTCTCTGCGGCCGGCAATGATTCCGGTCTCTTGATCGTCACTACGGTCAGTCGGCGGAATCAGTCTTGGCCGGTTCCGGCTGCTTTTCATTCGCCGTCCGGGCACGGTAGACGGCGGCGGCGTCTTTTCCGACACCGCGAATATCAGCGGGCGCTGGGCGATCGCCCGGAGCGCCGAGTTTGAACGATAGGTCTTCATCGTCCAGACGCTGGTTGTTGTTGGTGTCGACAAACCAGACGCCATTGCGGAAGACGCCGATCTCGTCGATGCCGTCGCCATTGAAGTCTGCGACGAATGGCAGATCTCCGGCCTGGCCGAACTCGCCTGTCAGGTCGGCGTCGCTCGGTTGACCATCGCCGTCGGCGTCGATGAACCATTGGCCATTTTCGAACACGGCCACGGTATCGACGCCATCGCCATTGAAATCACCGGCCACGGCAATGCCGTCCAGATCGTCATAGATCAAGACGTAATCGACTTGTTCCGCGCGGAAGTTGCCGCTGGCGGTCTTTTGCAACAGGCGGATCGGGCGAGGAGTGTCGCCGTTGTTGGCGACGCTTGCCTGCTTGTTCTCCGCGTCGGGCAGACCGGCGGTGGCGCGCTCCGTGTGCTTGCCATCTTGCGCGTTGTGCCGGCCGAAGACGCCAATATCGTCCTTGCCATCGCCATCCCAGTCGCCCACGAGCGGTTGATCGTCTTTGCTCCCGAGGCGAATGAACAGGTCGTTCTCGTCCCACTCGCCATTGCTGTTGAAATCAATGAACCAATCGCCATCCAGATAGAGTGCGAACTCGGATTCGCCGTCACCGTCGAAGTCGCCGGCCAGCGGCCGAGCCCGATCCGATACGTTGCCCAGGCGGAACTGATCGGACGTCAGCGGTTGCTCGTCCGTATCTGCGTCGGAATCCGTGTCGGCGTCATCGGCGTCGGTTTCTTCTTCGACGAGAAATAGCCAGACGCCGTCGTTCAGGTCGGTGCGAGAGAAGGCGCCATGCTTATCTGCCAGGGCCTCATCCCCTTGGTCGCCGCGCGGTTCTCCGCCATTCAGGATGCTCAGTCGGGCGCAGGAAGACTGGCTGGCGTGCTCACTGTCATCGGCTGCGTCGGCGGGTTCATCGGCCAGCGCCGGCGAAACGGAGCAGGCCAGCGCCAACAGCAAGGCGCCGGTCAGGCGATGGGTCCAAGTCTTGAATGAGCCCTGAACGTTTGTCCGAACATTGGCCCCAGTCTGGGCGTGTGCGCGCCCGCGCAACGAGAATTGCGTTCTCATGACTGCCTCTCCAGGTGCGATAGACGTGATGCAGCAGTAGTCGTTAGACATAGCCCGCATGATGCGGGAAAACCGGGAACCCGGCAATCGAACTGTAGTTCAAAAATATCCCAAAGTCCTAAAGTTTTTCCGGACCGGTACCGCATACATGGAAAAGTCGCCTGCATAATCGGCAAGGCTTACCTGGTTTGCGCCGGCGCAGCGCGAGCATGACGAGACGCCGGCGGGCGAAGCGCGGAAGCGCCGCTTGTAGCGGATGCGCGAGATATCGCCGAGCGTGCGGATTGGAACCGCCGCGCAGAAAAAAGCGGCGCGGAAAACCGCGCCGCTTTGGATGCAAACGCGCGGTCATGCCGCGCGCCGTTGGCTGGTCATTTACTGGTCGAAGCCGTGCTACTGGGGCCTTGTTGATAGACGCCCGGCTCGTCGATGCCGTCGCCGTTCCAATCGCCAACCACTGGCAAGTCGCCGGCGCCGCCGAGTTCGAAGACCTTGTCGCGAGCATCGAGGACGCGGTCTTTGTTCGTGTCGACATACCAGACGCCGTCGCGATAGATACCCAGCTCATCGACGCCATCGCCGTTAAAGTCACCGACGACGGGCCGGTCGCCATCGCGACCGTACTCGAAGCGGATGTCGTCCTCAGTCCAGCGACCGTCGCCGTCGGCGTCCAGGATCCACTGTCCCTTGGTGAACAGGCCAATCGTGTGAATGCCGGAACCGTCCCAGTCGCCGGTGATGGGGATATCGCCTGGCGTTCCGTAGTGGAAGACGTGATCGATTAGATCGGATCGATACTCGCCCTGCGCGGTGTGCTTCATCGTGCGGTAGCCAAGCGCCGCCTGCTCGGTTTCGGGCGGAACGTTCTTTTGCTTGCCGGTGCGTTTGTTGTTCGGGGCCGGCAGACCTGGTTCTTGCTGGACGGCGTGCGGATCGCCCGGCCATGCGCGGCCGAAGATGCCAATGTCCGTCTTGCCGTCGCCGTCCCAATCGCCGGTGACCGGCTTGTCGCCGTCATAGCCCAGCTTGGCCCACAAGTCGCTCGAGTCCCAAATGCCGTTGCCGTTGAGATCGATGTACCACTGGCCGTTGTAATAAAAACCAACGTCCGTGGCGCCGTCGCCGTTGAAGTCGCCCGTGACGGGGATACCATTCCGCATGCCAAAGCGGATGACCCTGCTGGTCTCCACACCGTCGCTATCGACGCCGGGCATGCCCAGCAGCCATTGCGAATCGTGGACGGCCTTGTTGGCCACTTGGAATGGATCCGGTCCGGTGCTGATCGTGGCTACGCGGTGTCCACCCACTTGCTCGCCACGCGGACGGCCGGCGTCAATCACGCTTAAGTGCCACGTGAAACCCAGCGCGTAGCCTCCGCCGTAATCGAGCGCGAACGGCTTCAGTGGGTCGGCCGGCGGAGTGTAGTACTGCAAGTACGGCAGTTGCGGCGGCATCGCCATCGGCAGTAGTTCTGGGAAGACCAACTGCGTTTGGAACACAATGCCGCGCGAGATCTCCGTGAAGTTGTATTCCGTGCCATTCACGCCCAAGGTGAGCGTGATCTCGGTCATCAGGTCATTGTCCAACTTGCCGCCCAGGCTGCCGAGGTAATCGGCATCATCCTCAAAGCCGACTGGCTGCGTCTCGCGGACGCCGTACGTCCCCGGCGTCAGGTCGCAGAATTGGTACGCTCCACCGGCGCTGGTCGTCGTGGTCGCGATCGTCACGCCGTTGGCGTCGAGCAGTTCGATCAGCACGCCGGCGATCGGCCGATCGTTGCCGTCGAGCTTGCCGTTCTTGTTGACGTCGACAAACACGCTGCCCATCAGGCAGACGCCCGTTTGCTCGCAGAAGTTGTACTCGACAGCGTGCACGCCGCCACCCAGCACAATGCCACCGATCGTATCGCTATCGATGATGGTTCCACCGATCGAACCGATGCTGTTGCCGGCCTGGAAATAACCGGCTGGCTGCACTTCATGCACCGTGTACGTACCGGGGGGCAGATTCTGGAAGATGTAGTTGCCGTTGGCGTCCGTCACCGTTTCTGCGACGACCTGACCCAGCGGGTTTTTCAATTGCACGGTCACGCCGGCCAGCAGCGGCTCGCCGGGATCGTACATGCAGTCGCCATCAATGTCCAAATGGATCATGCCCGAGATGCTACCGGGGGGCAGTTCGCAGAAATCGTAGTTGATCCCGTTGACTCCGCCGGCCAGCGCGATGCCTCCCAGCGTGTCGATATCAATTGCAGTTCCACCGGCGGAGCCAACGTTGTTGCCTCCCTGGTAGTAGCCGGCGGGCTGCACTTCGCGAACTTTGTAGACGCCCGGTGGCAAGTTCTTAAACGAGTAGTTGCCCGCGGTGTCTGTCACCGTTGTGCCAACGAGTTGATCGATCGAGTTGTAGAGCTGGATGGTGACGCCTGCTAGATTCGGCTCGCCCGGATCTTGCATGCAGTCGCCGTTGGTATCGACATAGACCTTGCCGGAGATGCTGGCGGGCGGCACTTCGCAGAAGTTGTATTCCACGCCATACACGCCCGCGGTGAGCGGAATGCTGACCAGCGTATCGACGTCATGCACCACGCCGCCGGCCGATCCCAGGCTGTTGCCACCCTGGAAATAGCCGCTGGGCTGGACTTCGTGCACGGCGTAAACGCCTGGCGGAAGATTGTTGAAACTGTACTTACCCTGGGCGTCCGTCTGCGTTGTGGCGACGATCTGACCCTTATCGTTGATCAACTGGATGACAACGCCGGAGAGGAGCGCTTCGCCTGGATCCCACATGCAGTCGCCGTCTGTGTCCGAATGGACCATGCCGGCGATGCTGGCCGGTTCTTGTTCGCAGAAGTTGTAGTTCACGCCATTCACCGCAGCGTTCAACTGCGTGGTCATCGTGTCGACGTCAATTACGATGCCGTCCACAGATCCTAGCGAGTTGCCACCCTGGTAGTATCCGGCGGGCTGCAATTCGTGCACGGTGTAGACGCCCGGCGCGAGGTTGCTGAACTTGTATTCGCCCATGGCGTCAGTCGTGGTCGTGCCGACGACTTGACCCTTGTCGTTGATCAATTGAATGACCACGCCGGCCAAGAGCGGCTCGCCCGGATCGTACATGCAGTCGCCATCGCGATCCGCGTGACCATGCCGGCGATGCTGGCCGGCTCCTGCTCGCAGAAGTTGTAGTTTACGCCGTTGATGGCCGGGTTGAGCAGCGTGGTCATTGTGTCGAGATCGACCACAATCCCGCCGACAGATCCCAGCATGTTGCCGCCTTGGTAATACCCGGCGGGCTGGACCTCGTGAACCGTATAAACGCCCTTCGGGAGATTACTGAACTTGTACTCGCCCATGGCGTCAGTCGTGGTCGTGCCGACGACTTGACCCTTGTCGTTGATCAACTGAATGATCACGCCGGCCAGTAGCGGTTCGCCCGGATCGTACAGGCAGTCGCCATCGCGATCCGCGTGGACCATACCGGCGATACTGGCCGGCTCTTCTTCACAGAAGTTGTAATGCTCGCCCTGTAAACCTGGCGTGAGCGTAATGGCGGCGATGGTGTCGAAATCCAGCGACGTGCCGCTGGCCGTTCCCACCATGTTGCCTCCTTGGAAGTACCCAGACGGTTGCAGTTCATGCACCGTGTAGGTTCCCGGCGGCAGATTATCGAATTCGTATTCGCCCTGCGCGTTGGTCTGCGTGGTTTTGACCACCTGGCCTTGGTTGTTGATCAATTGAATGGTCACGCCCGCCAGCAGGATTTCGCCCGGCTGATAGATGCAATCGCCATTGCGGTCGGCGTGCACCATGCCGGAGATCTTGGCCGGGACCAATTCGCCGAAGTTGTAGAACAGGCCATTCGTGCCAGAGTAGAGGACAATGTCCGTCATTCCGTCTGGCGGAACAAGCAAACCACCAGCCGTGCCGATGGTGTCCTCGCCGTCGAGATAGCCGGCTGGCTGATCTTCTGAGACGGTGTACGAGCCTGGGAAGAGGTTCGTGAACGCGTAGAAGCCCAAGGCGTCTGTCTGCGTTGTGCCGACCACGTCGAGCGCGGCGTTTAGCAAGTAGAGCGTGGTTCCGGGGATACCCGACTCACCAGCGTCTTTGACGCCATCGTTGTCCATATCAGCGTAGACGTAGCCGGAGATCAGCGCGGGACGAGCCTCGGCGTAGTCATTGTGCTCGCTCTTCTCGTCCGGGCCGAGCACAACTTCGCTGATAATGTCAGGGCTGACCACGACGCCCATCGGCGAGCCTGCAATATTACCGGCCCGCGCGCCAACGCTGAAGTAACCAGTGGGCTGAGTTTCCTCAACGCGATACTTGCCAGGTAGCAAGTTCTCGAACTTGTAGAAGCCGCTAGCGTCGGTCGTCGTGGTGGTCACCACCGGCAGGTCGACATACTCTAGGCCGTTCCAGATCTTCAGCGAGAGCGAAACGTTGGCAATGCCCAACTCGCCTGGGTCCTGGAAATTGTCGATGTCCGTGTCGTCAAAGACGTAACCACTGATCGTGCTCGGCATCGGTTTCTGCTGAACGCCGAAGATGGCGCCGGCCGTGAGCACGGGCGAAGCTTCTGATGCGAACGGCAGGTAGTCGTTCTTGGGCAGGTTCAGATTACTGCCAGCAAAGTCGTCGTCGAAATCATCGTGAAAATCCCCCTGCCCGGTGATGTCAAAATAATGGAGCGCGGAGAACGTGCCGGTGAGGATGCTGAATTCAAACTCGGCGCCTTCGGCGACGGCGTTCGTCTTGCCTTTGGAACCCATTTCGTCGACGTCGATCGTAAAGACCAGCGTCTTGCCGGCGGTGAAGCCGGACAGGTCCAACTCCAATAGCGTGCCACCATCCACAACGTGGACGCTGTTGATGACGATGCCGCTGCCATTATCGACTTGCTGCGCAAACGGATGGTAGCCGTAGGCGCCAATGACGGTCGAGCCTGGCCCATCCGGCGCGATATCAAAAAAGGTGTCCGCCGGACCGAGTCCGTCGAGGTCCTTGTCCGTGTTGATGATCAGCTTTTTCAGCTCAGTGCCGGGCGCGCCGCCGATCCAACTGACGCGGATCGTATTGGGCGTCTCGTCAAAGCCGGTCCCTGGATCGTAATAGACGGCGCCGATTTTGATCGGCTCGGCGGACATCATCCGCCGGTCTTCCATCTGCTCGATGCGGCAACGTCGAAAGCCTCGGCTGCGCGCAGCGACCGGCGCGACTTCGACGGCCTGCCGTTTGTGACGCGCAAGACCGAATACATTGCTGAAAAAACCCACGGTCAACCTCCTTGCGAGCGCGGGACGTGTGCAAGCAAAAACCCGCGGACGTGATCTAGCGTCTTAGCGCGTGGTGCGATTCAAATTCTGTTCGACGACTTTGCCGTCGGCAGAGGGTGGATTCCAGACGCGGACGGATGTGTCAAAACTGGACGAGATAAGCGTGCCTGACGGCGAGAGGAAATCCAGACACGAAACGCTGCCGGTATGCCCCAGCAACCGCGCTTCTTCCTTGCCCGTCTGAACGTTCCAAATGTGGATGCGATTGTCGCTTGTGCCCGTGGCTAGGCGATTGGGTCCGATGTACTCCAGCGATTGGATCTTGCCTGGACGGCTGGAGATGGCCAGCAGCTCTGCGCCGGTCTGCGGATTCCAGAGACGCAGGAAGCGGTCTTCGCCACCGGAGGCCAGTTGTCCGCCATCCGCGGAGAACGCCAACGCGCGAACGCGCTGCCGATGTGCTGCAATGTCGTGCACCACGGCGCCGGTTTGGTAGTCCCAAATGCGGACGCGACCGTCGCGTCCCGACGCCGCCAATAGTTTTCCATCCGGCGAGAACGCCAAGGCGCGAATATCAGCGCAAGGCCCGACGAGTTCGCGGACCGGTTCACCCGTTGCGCCGTCGAAGAGCCGTACGCGTTCGTCGAAGCCCGCCGCGGCCAGCAACTTGCCGTCCTGGCTGAACGTTAGGGCATAAACCACTTGCGATGGACCGGCGAGCGCCCGGATCTTTTGTCCGGTGACCGCGTCCCAAAACAAAATAGCGTGATCGTCGCCACCGGTGGCCAACACCTGGCTCTTCGGATTGTGAACCACGGCGCGAACCCAGTCCGTGTGGCCGCGCAACTGATGCACTAGCTTGCCGTCCGCTAGATTCCAAATCCGCACCACGTGATCGTCGCCACCGGTCGCAAACGTCTGTCCATCAGGGCTGAGACTGATGGAAGTCAAAACTGGCGGCGTGAGCGCGCGAGCGTCTCCTTGTAGTGGCAACACGCGCGTGGCGCGCAGCTCCAAGACCGGTTCCTGGGCAAAGCCCGTTGCGGTCAGCGCGCTAGCGGCCATGGAGAACGCCACGACGGCGCATAAGCTGAAACGCGGTTTATGAATCACGTGAAAACCTCCTGCTTGCCCCTAGCGTCGCTACGGCCAAGAGCAATCGACGGTCGCCCCTAATGCGGACCTCCCGAGCGGGAGTGTCCCCGTCCTTGTTATCGGCGCGGACGGAAGATCTTCCGCAGACGAACCTTCAGCGGCAAAGACAAGGGGCGGTAAGGTTTAACGATTAGAGAAGCAGGCCGGACGCTGGCGCCAAGAAAAGGGTCCAGCCGAGGGGAAACGCCCGGTGGCTGGCGGCGCCAGCATGGGGAGCGGGGCGCAGGAACGAGGGTGTGCCACCGATCCGCCGCTGTGCCTTGCCGTGAGCCGCGAATTGCAAATCGTTCTTAACTGGCAATTTCTGACTCAGCAAACAAAAAAGGCCATCCCGAAGGACGGCCTTTCTTGTTCTTGAGCTTGGCGAGTTTAAGCCGTTTTCTTTCGCTTCCACCTCGCGGCGCCGCCGATCGTCAGGCCAATTAATGACCAGGTGATCAGACTCGCGGGTTCTGGTACAGCCCCGGCCGCCAGGTTCAGCGAGACATTATCGATCGCAAGTGGCGCAGACTCGACGTTGACTAGCCACGCGTAACGATTTCCTCCGACACTAGAGATCGCGTCCGTGCCGAGCGTCCAGGTCTGAATGAGTGTATCGTTCGCGTCGAAAATGCTCAGATCGACGTTCAAGACACCGCCATTGTTGTAGAAGCGGTCCTGGAACGTGTACCAACCTGTCTGAGAGATAGCAACTGCGCCGGTGTTCTTGGGAAATGAGTTGCCGCGCCCAGCGTTGTTGCCGGCGCTGATCACGTAACGGTTTGTTCCCGCGCCAGGACCTACATTATCCGTGCTGTTATAGAACCCTGCGTTAAAGACAAAATCACGCAGGAAAGTTCCCGAGGAATTGTTGATCGCCGAACTAAAGTCAAATCGAGTGTCATTGGCCAATCCCGCTCCAACGTTGAGATAGATATCCAACGACGTTGTGTATTCCTGGAAGACGGTGGGCACTGCATTGCCGGCCCCAAAGTTATAGCCGCCGTATCGGCTAAAGGCGCCTGGGGACGCCTGCCCATAATAGGCGCCACTCGCCGCCGGGATGGCGCCTGAGGGAACTTGCGTGACTCCAGACCAATCGTCTGTATTGCTTTCAAATCCGTTTGAGTACAGGGCGGCGGATGCCTGCGCAGCCAGCCCAAAAACTACCAAAATGCAAAGTGCGAAGCGTTTCATGCGAAAGTCCTTACAATGAAAGTCCTGGTCCCTGGGCGCTCATTCGAGAGTGCCCTGCATTTAATTGCCGCAGCTTGTCGAATACTGACAGAAAACCCTCGGATAATTTCCGAGATTGACAGCAGGCCGACAGGTGCGATTGCGAATCGATCTAGCCCATGGGATCGAGGGCAAGCAACCAGTGAATGTCCTCCGTCTAGCGGAGAACCCGGCGAGACAAGTGCCTTCTTCAGCGGCCGTTCGACTCAGTCTTTAATAGCCGGCCGGCGTGCTAAGGATTTTGGATATGAACGAATCGTGCTTTCCAAAAGTGTTGATCGGCGTTGGTCGGTTGGACGACCTTTCTGCCGTATGCGCTTTCCCTGACTGGGAAAACGACCTTCGTGATGCGATCACTGCCTAATCCGGGCGCTCGATTCTTGTGCAGCCGCGTGCGGATTGTTCACCGGGGGCTTTTACGCAATGCCACTCGCTACGCAGTTGAAGCTCAGGAGGCATCCCTAGCGCTTGTCGATCGGCAAAAACTCGCGGATCGTTGGGCCCGTGTAGATCTGGCGCGGTCGGCAGATCTTTTTGGTCGGCGAGGCGTGCATTTCCATCCAGTGGGCAATCCAGCCTGGCAGCCGGCCAATGGCAAATAGCACCGTGAACATCTGCACCGGGATCCCCATTGCCCGGTAGATAATGCCAGAATAGAAGTCGACGTTGGGGTAGAGTTTGCGGTCGACAAAGTACGGATCCGAAAGGGCAGCGGCCTCGAGCTCCTGGGCGACTTCAAAGATCGAGCCCTGGATTTTGGTCTTCTTCAATAGCCGATCGCAAACGCTCTTGATGATCGTCGCGCGAGGGTCGAAGTTTTTGTAAACCCGGTGGCCGAAGCCCATCAGCCGGAAACCGCTATTCTTGTCCTTGGCCATGTCGATGTACCGGCCGACGCCGCTACCCGAGGCTAGGATCTCCTCCAGCATTTCAATGCACATCTGGTTGGCGCCGCCGTGCAGCGGTCCCCACAGGGCGCAGATGCCAGCCGAGATCGAGGCAAACAAGTTGGCGTTGCTCGATCCCACCATGCGGACCGTCGACGTGCTGCAGTTCTGCTCGTGATCAGCATGCACGATCAACAGCAGATTCAGCGCCTTCACAAAATCCGGGTCCAACTGGTACGGCTCGCTGGGAACCGCGAACATCATCTGCAAGAAGTTCTCGCAATAACCCAGATTGTTTTGTGGATAGACGAACGGCTGGCCGATCGATTTCTTGTAGCTGAAGGCGGCGATCGTCGGCAGCTTGGCCATCAGGCGGAAGACCGAGATCTCGACCTGTTTCGGATCGCGCGGGTCCAACGAGTCCTGGTAAAACGTCGAGAGCGCGCCGACCACGGAGCTGAGGATTGCCATCGGGTGGGCGTCGCGCGGGAAGCCGTTATAGAACGATCGCATGTCCTCGTGCAGCATCGTGTGCCGGCGAAGATTATTGCGGAACCCGTTCAATTGCTCGGCCGTTGGCAATTCGCCATAAACCAGCAAGTAGCTGGTCTCCAGAAAGCTGCACTCGGTGGCCAACACGTCGATCGGATATCCGCGGTAGCGCAGAATTCCTTTTTCGCCGTCCAGGAAAGTGATATTGCTGGTGGTAGCGCCGGTGTTGACGTAACCCTCGTCTAGGGTGATCAGCCCAGTCTCGGACCGCAGACGCGAGATATCCACAGCGCGCTCATGCTCAGAGCCTTCGACGATCGGCAATTCAATCTGCCTGTCGCCGATGCGCAAGTTAGCGGTCTGTCCGGTTGCGGGGTCACGATTCACCACGGAAGTCATGCAAGGCACTCCACAGCACTGTCGTCAAGGCGCACTGTCGTATGGTCGCGGCAGCAGAAACAGTCGCGAGGCAGCAGTTTAGCCCCTCAGCATTCATTCTACAATTCGCCAGGGCGCCGTTGCAGCGGTTCGGCGGCTGGATTTTTTGAATTCCGGATTGACACCTTGCGGCGGCGACAGGCTGACTTTCCCCTGAATCTACGCCTTGGGGCGCAAAGGGAAGGGGCATCATAAGCTGTCGTGATAGGGCGCGCGGAAGTTCGCGGCGCAGAAGTCCGCGCCGACTACCGGCCCAGCAGCAAATCGCTGTACGAACTAGCGACCAGATCGCCCGGCGCCAGGCCGAACGCCGCGGAGAGGCGAGCCACCTTTCGATGCCCCTCGTCCAGTTCGGCCGACGAGCGGAGCACTGCCTCGAACTCAAGAAAGTCCCCCAGCCCGGCGACCTGGTCCAGATGGATGCGCACGTTCTCGTGCAGGTAGAGTTCGCGTTCTTTTTCGACCACCACCAGCACGCCCAGCGCCGTGGCGAGCAGCTCCTTGAACGAAGCGCCATCCGCCACGGGCGAGATCCGGTATTGGCTGGTTCGCGCGTCGTGGTGATCGGGCCGATCGTACGCGATCAACTCCGCGTGGCGCCCGTGGATCTCGCGGAGCTTGAGCCGGCCGTGCGCGCAGCCAAAATACGTGTCCGACTGACGTAGTTGTTCCACTGGCAGAGAGGCCAGTTGTGTGGCGATCCGTCGCGCGGCGGATAGATCGCGGAGCCGCGCCTTGAGCTCGACGTTTTGTTTCATGGTCCGTCGCCCCGGCGGCGCGAGGCCACTATTGTCTGCTCTGCGTAGGGGGCGATTGCCCTTCGGCCGGACGCGTGGGACGCAGGGCGGTGCTTGGCGCCGCTGGGCCTTTGCGTCTTGAGATTAGTTCGGCCTCTTCGATGGGGATCTGGTCGTAGATGGTCCAGATCGGAGTTTCTTCGCGGCGCGTGGCCAGGAACTCTTTCATCTTTTCGTTATAAACGACCTTCTGTTTCTGCTCGAGGTACTCCTTGATCTCGGACTGCACCTCAAGGAACGACTTCCTGCCGGCCGGGTATCGCTCGGTAACGCGGATGATCGACATCGATTTATCGTCTTCGATGATCGGGCTCAGCCGGCCGATTTCCAGCGAGAAGACCGCCTTGTCCAGATTGATCGCGGCCAGGCTGCCAGGATGCGTCCAGTCGAACGCCCCCCCATCGGCCGCCGTGATGCCTTCCGAACGTGCCCGCGCCACGTCGGCAAAGTGGGCGCCGTTCCAGACTTCGTTCCCCATCGTCGCCAGGGCATGGCGAGCGGCGTCGCGAGCATCGGGGGTTGGCACACGAACCATCAACTGCTCAAACTTCGCCTTGGCCGGAAACTCGTAGTCTGTCAGATGCTGCTGGTAATAGGCCAGCAAATCCGTATGCGTGATTTCATGCTTACTCTTTGTCGCTTGTTGCAGCCAGCCAAACGCTAATTGCTGCTCGACATACGCCCGTCGCTCTTTTTCCAGCGAAGATCCGCGCTCGCGAAGCATGGTATCGAACTCGTTGCGCGAGGCGATCTTGAGCTCTTTAACCTTGCGCGGAACTTCTTTGCTGTCGAAGTCCCCTTCGATGCTGCTCATGATGCGCTTTAGCGTATCATCCGGCAGCTTGCGTCGGGCGTCATTGATCGCCAGCTTGATATCGATCAGATGCTCCAGACGTTCGCGCGAAAGTTTCTCGCGGTACGCCTGCACTTCGGCCTTGGGGATTTTGTCGGCGCCCGGCTGAGAGAGCACTTGCTGCATATGATCGTCGACGGGGCCGCTGACTTCGCTTTGCAGCACGACTTCCTGGCCGATCTTTGCGATGATTCGCGCCCCGTTCAGATCGATGGTGTCGACGTACAACTGCTGGCTATTGCGGGCCCAAGGCGGTCTGCCTTGCTGAGGCCCTGCGCCATTGGGTGCGGCCGCCGCGCGATTTGCATCTGCAGGCGCCGCTCCTGGCCAGAGTGCAGGACGACCGGAAGACTCGGCCCTGCCTGGCATGGTTTGCTGGTTGTAGTACGGATTGGGTCCGTTGGGCTGCTGCTGCATGGCTGCGGCGGCCGGATCGCCCGGCGCCTGGCCGTAGGCAATCGTCACAGGGGCGCAACACGACATGCTCACGGCGCACGCGCCAGTCCAGTGGACCAGCGTGGCGAGCTTCGCACGGTATTGGCGAGAATAAGCCAAGTGGGATCTCGTTTGTCGCGCAGGCAGGCAGCGCCGCGAAGATTTAAAAACAGAAATAGAATCTACTTCGGCGATTTGCCGCGGTTGACGTGAACGCGTCCGCCCGGCCAGAGAACCTGACCACCGCGCGGCGGGATTATAGGGGCCTTCCTAAGAAGATCGCAACAGCGCTTTCACCACGGCCAAAATCGAGTCGGGGTTTGTAAGGTCTTTGCGGATCGGTAGATACGCGCTGCGGTCATCCACCACACGTAAGCGACCTTTGCTACCACCTGCTAAGACTGCAATCGTTTTTCGATCTCGGAAGCGGAAAACGATGTAGCCATCTTCCAAATGTACGGACTCAATCAGCCAGCGCATTGCCAGCAGCCTGACCTCGACCAGCGATAGCAGTCGACCGACAGCATCCGGATGCGGCCCAAACCGATCGATCAATTCGCTCGATAGATCGGCTAGCTCCGCGGCGTTGGCCACGCGTCCCATGCGGCGATAGAGATCGATTTTCAAACGCATGTCCGGGACATAACGCCGCGGAATATACGCCTCGCCCGGTAGGTCAATGTTCACGTCCAAGTTCACGCGGGCGGGCAGCTTTTGCAATCGCCGCACGGTTTGCTCGAGCAACTCACAATACAGTTCGTAACCCACTGCGGTGATATGGCCGCTCTGCTCTGTCCCCAGAATATTGCCGGCGCCGCGGATCTCGAGATCTCGCATCGCAATGGCGAAGCCGGCGCCCATGTCCGAGAACTCTTCGATCGCGTGCAAGCGCTTGGCCGCAGTGGGGGTCAGCGATTTGTTTTGATCCAGCAGCAGGTAGCAATAGGCGCGATGTTTGTAGCGACCAACGCGTCCGCGCAATTGGTGCAAATCCGCCAGGCCGTAGATATCGGCCTGATCAATGAACATGGTGTTGGCGTTGGGGATGTCCAATCCGCTTTCGATGATTGTCGTCGCGAGCAGGATGTCGTATTTGTGGTCGACAAAGTCGATCATCACCCGCGCTAATTCTCCTTCGGCCATCTGGCCGTGACCGATCCGCACCTTGGCCTCGGGGACGATCGATTCCAACTGCGTTTTCAGCTTCTCGATGTCATTGATGCGGTTGTGAACGTAAAAGATCTGGCCGCCGCGATTTAATTCGCGCAACACCGCGTGTCGAATCAACGCGGGGTCCGCCCGGGCGACCCGGGTTTCGATCGCCAGCCGATCCGCCGGTGGCGTCTCCAGGTTTGAAATATCGCGCAGACCTAATAGTGACATGTGCAACGTGCGCGGAATGGGCGTGGCCGTGAGCGTC
>Ga0105047_10000723_pt1 | contig 57265 bp, 56 predicted proteins | sample MAT04_FD_78384 | JGI IMG/M metagenome (GOLD analysis project Ga0105047, IMG submission 78384) | Freshwater microbial communities from Lake Fryxell liftoff mats and glacier meltwater in Antarctica - MAT-04 (megahit assembly) | ecosystem: Environmental > Aquatic > Freshwater > Ice > Liftoff... | reverse complement strand
TCCTGCGTCCCGTTTTACTCTACAACTCCTTGCTCAACCTCTTCGTCTCGCTCTTCGTCACTTCGTTCTTGGGACCGCGGCAAACTACTTGAAGGCAGACTCCTTGTCAACAGGAAAAGATACTCTGAAAAGCATTTAAACAAGTTAAATACACTTCCAGGTCATTTTGCAATATCCTCCTGTGTTTGTTGCAACCTGTAAAGGCAGGTGGCAAGGAGAAATATTACACTCCATGCCAAAAAGTGACTATTAGGTGCCGGGTACTCAAAATTTTGGAAAATTCAGTCCTAGCGCAGATTGCGAATATAATTTTTGGTCAGAGCTGGATGATCTTTAACGGTTTTGTCGAGATCGGCAGGAAGTACCTTGCTCAAATAATCATCTATCTGGGCATAAGTCATCTCCTGTTTAAGGGCTTCTGCAACCTTTGCTATAAAGAGCGTTTGATGCTCATCTTTATCAATATAGGAAAGGATGGCGGATGTGGGAGATTGTCTCAAACAAATTTCAAGTGAATTTAATCGTTCGATAAGGCCTTCAAATTTATATCTGGTCTCGGGTTGTAGGCGTTCAAGGTTTTGAATATTAACAATAATTTCGGTACTTGAACCGGATTGTATCTTTGCGGTAAGGTCGGTAACTAGATCCCTAATTGCACTTTCTGAGTTGTTGCAATTCTTAACTGCCTGGTTCAATTCTTCGATTCTTGTTTTGAGTGATGAATTGTCGACCTGAAAATTCTCAACTTTTTCTTTAAAGAGAATACGTTCCCGCTGCAACTCATTAATTTGGTTGTTCAGTTCCGAATTGTTTTCCTGAAGGCGGATATTTTGCTGTTTCATCCTGCCCTGTTCCTCCAAATCAACAGTTGCAACAGAGACCTTTTTTTCACAGCACGACCATGAATTGCTACAGATCAAGAGGCCTTGAAAGAAGTTTTTTTTTAAGTCCGAGTACATATCTGAGGCCTGTTCCGGTGAAACCATAGCCACAGCGGCGAGAAAGATGCCAATGAGGAGAGCGATACTGATCCCCAGTCCAATTGCGAGACCAACAACAAAGAGGATGGAGTTGCCGATTCCAGCAACAATGGAAAGAATGCCTCCGCCACTGCTTCCGCTTCCAGCGGAGGCGGCTATTGTTGCTAAAACAATGGTACCGGTCAGCAGTGCTGCCGATTGAAGGAGAGGGCCTCGGAATTCATTTTTTTTCATTGTATTCTCCTGAATGCTGGAAAAGTCTTGGGTTGACGGTAGCTTTATACCAATAATAAGATTTTGCTCGCAAAAGGCAACACAAGCCGGCGTTAGAACCGGTTTGCCGGATGCAGACTAAAAAATAACCATCTAACCAACAGTAGTGTCAAGGATTATCTTTACACTAAGATTAAACATTTTTACCCAGAGAAAGCTTTAAATGTTCGATTCGCTTAAGGACAGGAGGATGGCTGTAATGAAGAAAGACCATAAATGGATGGGGCGTGAGGTTTGTGAGATTTGCTTCAGAGAGTTTTTTCAGCCCGGAAATGAGTGGGTGAACCGACCCTGTGGTTTCTGCAGCATATGTGTCGGCAGCAAATTCATGTCGACGGGAAATGAAATGAAAGAGAATGGAGACCACCATATTTATAGGTGAGTAGATAAAACCGAAGAAAACAAGACTGGTGTGGACCGACAGTGTTTCCATGCCAAAGGCACGGGAAAGCTCTTGGTTGTCGAGGAAAAAAGAAAGAAGATAGAACATAACACCGACTTGGAGAATCGAGGCCAGCATATTTTTAGGGATATGTTGCAGTTTGAAGTGCCCCATTTCATGGGCTAACACGGCGAGTATCTCATGGGGCAGAAGTTTTTCAATAAGAGTATCAAAAAATACGATTTTTTTGAATTTTCCGAAACCGGTGAAAAAAGCGTTGACCTTCGAAGACCTTTTCGATCCATCCATGGTGAAAATACCTTGCATTGTAAACAGTTGCTGTTGTGTATAGTTCATAATTTCAGTACGCAATGCGCCGTCTTCTAATGGTGAAAATTTATTGAACATCGGCATGATGAATACCGGAGCAAAAAATTGCAATCCTAAAGAAAAGAGGATGACGCCAAACCAGCAAAACATCCAGCCGTAAGGTCCGGCATGGGTGAAGAACCACAAAACTGATGCGAGAAGAGGGCCGCCAAGGAGGAGCACAAGCAGTGTTCCCTTGAACATATCAAAAATAAAAGTTTGCACCGTTGTCCGGTTGAAGCCAAAACGCTCTTCAATAACAAATGTGCGGTAAATAGAGAAAGGTAGGCCGACTAAAAATGAGAGCAACAAAAACGAACCGATAAAAAGTAGGCCGATGAGCAATTCCTTCTGGGCAAGGCTTCTTGCCCATATATCAATGATATTAAACCCACCAAATACAATAAAGGCAACGGTTATGAGACTTGAAAAACCGGTTTGCACGAGTGATGTATACGTGAGGGCACGCGTGTAATCTTGTGATGTTCGGTAGGTTGAGGGAGTGCAAACATCGGCAAATTCTTGTGGAAGATCTGCGGAGAGAGCACGGATATTGAGAGTTGCTGCTGCCAAGTCAAGGAGGCAGGAAACTAAGATTATCAAAAGGATGGTGAGCAGCCAAATATTCATTTTGCAAAAGGGGTAAGGATCGATAAGAACTGCGAGGTAATCCGGTCCTGTTCAGTTATGGAATTTGGAGACGTGGGAAAAGGTCCTATTGGTAACTTTGGTAAATCTTAGGTCCTTTTTATTGAGAAGGCAAGGGCTACATGACTGCTTGAACAGCTGTTGTCGTAAGTTCGATAAATGTGGATGGTACCACGCCCATTACTATAATTATGAGGATAAGAAGAACAGAGAGAATATTATGCTTTCTGCTTGAGACGATGGTACCCCGATCTTCAGAATCTGTACAAAAGGTAACTCTGACAACGGATAAATAATAATATATGGCGATGGCGGTGTTAAGTGCTGCTAGAATGACCAACAGTATATGGCCTTGCTTGAATGCACCAAGGAGCAAGAGAAACTTGCCGGAAAATCCGACAAAAGGAGGAATGCCGGCGAGCGCAAAAAGTGCAACTGTTAAAGTGATGGCGAGAAGGGGCGCCCGTTTATGGAGTCCGGTAAAATCCTCAATCGCCACATTGCGACCCTGGTCGGAAACCGCGCAAATAACGAGGAAGCAGGCGAGATTCATAAAAACATAACCGATAATATAGTACATCGCTGTAGCATAACCTGTGCTTTCCAATGTAAGCAGGCCGACGAGGACGAAACCTGCATGTGCAATACCGGAAAAGCCCAAGAGTCGCTTAGCATCTTTTTGAACAAGGGCCGAGAGGTTGCCGTAAAACATCGAGAGTAGGGCGCAAACGACAAGAATATTGACTATAACTTCCGTTTCGGCATTGATGAGGGTTACAATACGAATCAGCAGGGCAACAGCTGCCAACTTGGGAACGGCGGCGATAAAGGCGGTGGTTTCATTGGCGGCCCCTTCGTATACATCAGGAACCCAGAAGTGTAGAGGAAAAAGGGCCAATTTGTAAAAAAATCCTGCCAGCACAAGCACAATGGCCACAACTACGGCAGGTTGTGCATAGGTCAAAGTTAACTTATCAGCGATGACAAAAAGCTGAGTCGAGCCCGTAAGACCAAAGATATAACTCATTCCGAAGAGCATGAAACCGGTAGCCATAACCCCAAACAGTAGGTATTTGATACCGGCCTCAACCTGTGAGCCGGTGCAACTCGTGTTGTTTCGTAGCGGCACCATGATGTAGACAGCAAAAGAGGACAGCTCCAAAGATACAAAGATTGCCAGCAGTTCGACACTCGAAACGAGCATCATCAGACCCAACACGGCCATAAATAAAAATAGATAATATTCTGCCCTGATTTTTTCTTTGACACTGACAAGCTGGTCACTAAAGATAAGAACTATCAGCGTTGCAAGGGCAATGAGAAACTTGAAGAGCTGCGAGAAAAAATCGACGCGGTACGCGTGGTAAAAGAGTTCCCCTTCACTTTTTAGACACATCAAGGTGACGAGCACTACAAGGGCGGAAAGGGTAATAGCCATATTTTTAACCTTCGCGCTGCTCGGTTTACCTAAACTGAGGAAGAAAAAGACCAGACCAACTCCTAACAGTGTTAATTCGGGGAGAAATAGCATTGTATTACCCTTACGTGGTCGTTGTTAGTTATAATCTTACTGAAAAAGCGAACCTGCCGCCGCAATCGAATGTGCTCGATGAGCATCAAACTGTTGAAGAAGTTGGGTTACGCTTGTATGCATCAAGTCAATGAAGGGTTGTGGGCCTAAACCGATCCAGAAAACAAAGAAGAGAAACGGCGCAAGAACGACAATTTCACGACTGTTGAGATCTGTTATCCATGATTGATCGGGATTGTTTGTGCCGCCCCAAATAATTTTTTGCAGCATGCGTAGCATATACGCTGCGGCGAGCACTGCACCGGGAATCGAGGCCAGTGCCAGATAAGGAAATTGGTGGAGAGTCGTATTGAATTCAAAGGCCCCGGCGATGATCATGAATTCACCGACAAAGCTGTTTGTTCCTGGAAATCCGAAAGATGACAGCGAGAAAAAGGCAAGAAAGGTAACATAAATCGGCATGTACTTACCCACCCCGGTAGCCGAACGTAATTCCCTGCTGTGGGTTCTCTCATAGATCATGCCGACGCAGAGAAATAACGCTCCGGTGGTTATGCCATGATTGACCATCTGCAGAATTGCCCCTTCTATGCCTCGAATATTCAACACAAAAATACCGAGGGTTACGAAACCCATGTGGCCGACGGAGGAGTAGGCAATAAGCTTTTTCATATCGCTCTGGGCAAGTGCGGTAAAACCGCCATAAATAATGCCGGCAATGGAGAGCCAGAGGACGTAGGGCATGAGGATAATTGTCGCTTCGGGGGTGATGGGTAGAGCAAAACGCAGAAAACCATAGGTACCCATTTTTAACAAAATACTTGCCAGGATCACCGAACCCGCAGTCGGTGCCTCAACATGGGCGGCAGGCAACCAAGTGTGGAAGGGAAACATCGGAACCTTAATTGCGAAGGCGAGAAAGAAAGCCAGAAAAAGATAGATCTGTGCGGTGATGGGATAATCTTGCCACATCATCCCCGGAATAAAGAAGCTGTAGTTGTTGGTTACATAGAGCCAAATGATACCGACCAGCAGGAGGATCGAGCCGGCGAGTGTGTAGAGGAAAAACTTGATCGAGGCATATATTTTTCTTGGGCCGCCCCAGATCCCTATGAGGAGATACATGGGGATGAGCATTGCCTCCCACAATATATAAAAGAGCACTAAATCAAGCGCCACAAAAACACCGATCATCGCCGTTTCCATGATCAGCAGGCAGGCCATAAAGGTTTGTACCCTCGTTTTAATGTAGGACCATGATGCAAGAACGCATAAAGGCATGATAAGGGTGGTAAGAAGAATCAGGAGGATCGAAATGCCGTCAACACCGATTGTATAATTGATATTGAAGGCTTCGATCCAGGTGTGCTGCTCGACGAACTGGAACTTGGCGGTAGTAAGACTGAAACCGGCAATCAAGCGAAGGGAGAGTAAGGCTACAAGACTGGTGATAACCAAAGCGAGGTAGCGGCTCAATTGCTCACTTTTTACGAAAATGAGCAGCAGGGCTCCTGCCAGCGGCAGAAATATGAGCACACTCAGAATGGGGAAGCCGGAGTTCATCAGTAGTTGATCCATTACCAGTGATCCTTGAATTCAATAGGGTTTATAGGCAGACGTAGGAAATGAGAAGAATGGCGGCAAAGGTGACCGAAAAATAAATTGTCTGCTGAATATGCCCCTTCTGTAATACGATGGTAATTCTTCGACCGCAAGCCTGCACACATCTGGCGCTGCCATCAACCACGCCATCGATCCCATGCCAGTCAAACCATGACCAGAATTTGGCAGTGATAATCAGTGAGTAGAGTCCGACAACCCGGTAGGCAGATCCCCAGGCGGTGTCAACCCACTGGATGGGATTCTGAGCGAGCCAGAGGAAACCACGACCAGCCATCCGGTAAAACCAGTCAAGGTCGAGACTGATGGATGCTTTTGCGCCCAATTTGTGTTTGAGGAAAATAAAAGCGAGTGCTGTGAATGCCAGGATTTGCAGAGTTTCACTCAGGTGATAAGCCCCGTAGGGATGGTAGACAACCTCCGGGTTGGGCAGCATATTATAAAGAAATGGAAAATAGCATCCGACCAGAAGGCATAAAAATGCGGCAACAGCCATGGCCATATGCATATTCCAGGGTGGGTCTGTGGCCTTCTCGCGAGTCTCAGTACTGCATCGATCCTCGCCAAAAAAGATCAGGTAGGGCAGGCGCAGTCCAGCGACCAGGAAGGTGCCAATGGATACCATGGTAAGGAGAAAGCCGGCTAACATAAAATGCGACTCAAAACTTGCTGTAATAATCATGGATTTGGAGACGAAACCGGAAAAGAACGGAAAGGCCGAAACGGATATTCCACCGATCACCATAAAGAACAAAGTGTTGGGCATTTTTCGGTAAAGACCGCCAAGGTCTGTAAATTTACTTTTTCCGGTACTGTGAATTACCGCTCCAGCAGCCATAAACAAAAGGCCTTTATAAAGGATGTGGGCGAAGGCGTGGGCACACGTACCATTGATAGCAAGAGCTGTGCCGATTCCGACTCCGGCCACCATGTAACCCACCTGGCTGACAATTTCCCAGCCTAGCAATTTACGAATATCGTTTTCCATCATGGCATAAATAATCCCGTAGATCGCCATGATCACACCCAAGACAATGAGAATTTCAAAACCGGCAAACCCTCGAGCCAGGGTATAAACTGCCGTCTTGGTGGTAAAAGCACACATGAAGACCGATCCGGTAACCGTCGCTTTACTGTATGCATCCGGCAACCAGGAATGCAGCGGCGGTACTGCAGCATTGAGCATCAGGCCAGCCATAATCAACCAGGTAAAAAGTTGGGTGTTCTGTTGATTCAGTTGGACGAAGGAAAGGTCGCCGGTTGCTTGGTAGCGGAGGACGAACCCGAGCAGCAGCAGAACGCCGCCGAAGGTGTGGACAAGGAGATACCGGTATCCGGCGGCAAGGGATCCTTTGTCGGTATTGAACCAGATCAGGAAGGTTGAGGCGAAGGCCATAATTTCCCAGAACAGAAAAAGAACAAGATAATCGCCGCTGTAAATGACTCCGAGGCTACCGGCTACATAGAACCAGGCGGCAATATGCTGCCAGTTATCCCGGACATGAAGACCGTAGACAGTGCCGATGATCGCCATAAGGGCCATGATGAAGCCGAAGATCATTGAGAGATTATCGACCCGGCCAAAGGTGAGGGTCCATTTGTCCATAAAAAGGACAACTCCATGCACACCGGGATGCCAGTTGAGATAGATAACATCTACAAAGGTCAGGAGAGGCACGCTACAGAGATAGAGTTTTCGAAACGGCTCTTTGATACATGGCAGGAGCAGAGCACCACATATCAAGATCAGGGCCGGATGAATGAAACTAGTCGTCATAGTAATCCTCTCGGGTCATGATTCCACTGTTGCCAAACCACTTGGCAAAGAAGATGAGCACAACACAGGCAAGAAGGGTGAAAATCGCCCAGAAACCCGGGATGTGTGCTTCCATCCAGGTATGTGCATGGCTGGTGTCGACACCAATAATGGTCCATACCAGCATGACGGCAATGGCAATGGTGCTGAGCACCTTCACTGTTTGCAGTCGCTCTTGTAGGTAATCGATGAGCTGAGTAATCATCCTGTCACCACCTTCACAAAATGCATCATAAAACCTGGAAAAATCCCAATTATAACAGATATTAAACAAGCAATGAGTATTGGAATCAACATTGCGAGCGGTGCCTCTCTAATTCCCACAAAGGGTTCACCTACGGGGCGTTTGCCAAAAAATGCCTTGTAGGTTATGGGGGCAAAGTAAGCAGCGTTGAGCATGGTACTGGCAATAAGGATAAGGAGTATGCCCATCTGATGTGCCTGCACCGAGCCGACAAGGAGATTCCATTTGGTGATGAAGCCGGCAACCGGCGGAGCGCCGATCATGCTGAGCGAAGCAATGGCAAATGCCCCGAAGGTAAAGGGCATAGTCTTGCCGAGGCCCTCCATTTCCGAGATATTTTTCTTATGCGTTGCCACATAGATGGCACCGGCACAGAAGAACAGGGTGATTTTGGAAAAGCCATGGTTGACGATATGGATCAAGCCGCCTTGAATGCCCGGCTCGGTGAGGAGTGCGACACCCATAATGATGTATGATAGTTGGCTGACAGTGGAATAGGCGAGTCGAGCTTTGAGATTATCTTTGGAAAGGGCGATAATCGAGGCGGCAATCACTGTAAAACCAACAAAATAAGCGGTTGGGATACCAAGATTGAGGGCGTGCATGGTATCGGTTCCAAAAACATAGAGCATGACCCGGGTGGTGCAGAAGACACCAACCTTGACTACGGCCACTGCATGGAGCAGGGCGGAGACCGGTGTGGGTGCAACCATTGCTCCCGGCAACCAATGGTGGAAAGGCATTATACCGTTTTTAGCAAAACCGAAAATGCAAAAGATATAGAGCATGATGACCAGCGTCGAGTTGACCCCTTGGGGAAAAATGCCGGTGCTGATTTGCGGGGCAAAATCCAAGGTGCCGGTCAGGACATAAATGAGGATCATCGCCGGCAAAAGAAATGCCTTAGCGGTAGCGGTGAGGTAAACGAGATACTTTCTTCCGCCATTGTAGCCTTCATCATCCTGATGGTGCGCAACCAGAGGATAGGTGCAGACGGAAACAATCTCGTAGAAGAGATACATGGTGAAGAGATTGTCAGAAAAAGCCACCCCTATGGCGCCGAAGATGGCGAGAGCAAAACAGGCATTAAACCGAGTTTGTGCGTGTTCTTTGAGCGTTCGCATGTAACCCATGGAATAAAAAACGGCAATCGTCCACAGTGATGAAGCGACGAGGGCGAAGATCATCGACATCGAATCGGCACGCAACGTCACAGAAACCCCGGGAAGGATGGTAAACATGTGAAATATGAGAGTCTTGCCGTGCCACACCGTCGGCACCATCGAGCCGACAACCAGTAAAAGGAGGAGGGATGAAACGCAAGAAATACCTTCCCTGATGTTCTCTTTGTCGCCCTTGATCATTACCCCAAGTGTACCGATGAGTGGAATGAGCAGAGCTAAAAGCAATTTGTAATCCATTCCCGATGGCTCCATAACTAACCTTTAAGTTGGGCGGTGTCTTCCGCGTCGATCGATTTAAAGTGACCATAGACGGCAATGATAATACTGAGACCGATGGCGGCTTCCGCGGCAGCTATGGCCATAATGAACAGGGTAAAGACTTGGCCGGTTACCGGATCCGGTGCGGTGAATCTGTTGAATGCCATAAAATTAACGGAGGAACCGGCGAGGATGAGTTCTGCCGCGATAAGCATGCCGATCAGGGTGCGACGGGTGACCATGCCGTATATTCCCATGCCGAAAAGCATAGCACCTATGATGAGGTAGGTGTTCAGTGCATTGTAGAGCCCCAAGAGTGACATCAGTTTTCCCTCCCTTCCCGAGCAATCACTAAAGCCCCGAGTATTGCAATAAGTAATACGATGGAAACCAATTCAAAGACCATCGAATAATCGGTGAGAAGCTGCAGACCTATGGCCTTCATAGAACCGTCATTGATCTTATTGTGGACAGCCCACTCTGTTTTCAGCGCAAGAACCGCAAAACCACCGGTAATGAGGGCCGCGGTGATGAAACCGAGCGGACCGGCAAGAATGCTGGTTGGGCCGATCTTTTTGTTTTCTTCGGGGGCTGCAAGCATGATGGCGAAGGAAATGGTAACCGCCACTGCACCGACGTATATGAGGATCTGCATCATTGCTACGAATGGGGAGTTGAGGAAAAAGTACAATCCGGCAACACCAATAAAGCAGACAACTAGGCCGGCGACCGAGCGAACAAGTCTGTCCGAATTGCAAGCGATTAAGCCTCCGACCACGGTGATCAGCACCATTACAAGGAAAACCACCCCAACCAGTCCGTCGACACTGAAAAGGGCGGGGGCAGCAAGGGAAGACGGGTTCATTTATTCCTCTCTTCAAGACGTTTCAGAAGATCAAAGTAGAAATCTTCTTTTCTGGTGCTTGCCAGATTGTAATCTTTGGAAAAATTAATGGCGCCGAAGCTGCAGGACTCAACACAGGACCCGCAGAGTGAGCATTTGGTGAAGTCGAGCATATACTTGGTGAGCACCTTTTTCTTGCCACCTTCCGGTTTTTCACCTGCTAGAGAAATGCAGTCGGAAGGGCAGGCCTTTTCACAAAGGCCACAGACCACACACTGAGGGTTCCCTTCTTCATCCTCGACGAGTTCAATATGGCCTCTATATCTTGCGGACATCGTCAGGGTTTCATAAGGGTAGGAAACGGTAACCGTAGGTTTGAAAAATTCCTTAAAGGTTATTCCCATGCCAATGAACAGGCTCATCAACCCGGTGAAAATTTCAGTAAAGTATGCAACCATCTCAAAACACCTTAATGAGTCCCGCGGTGAACAGCAGGTTGAAAAGGGAAAGCGGAATGAGAATTTTCCAGCTGAGATTCAGAAGGCCGTAAATGGTCGTGCGCGGAAAAGTCCAGCGTATCCATATAAAAGTTGCAATCAGCAGATACAGTTTCAGGATAAACCACCAAACGCCGGGGAGAAGACCAAAGGGGCAGCCCCAGCCGCCGAGGAAGAGAATGGTGGTCATACAGGAGCCAATGACGATATTGGCATATTCTCCCATGAAGAAAAGGCCAAACCCCATGCTGCCGTATTCGGTATGAAAACCAGCGACCAGCTCGCTCTCAGCCTCACCCAGATCAAAAGGTGCCCTATTGGTTTCAGCGAGAGTGCAGATGAAAAATATGAGAAAGGAGAACGGCATAAGAATGTTATGTGAGTTGCCAAGGAGCGGAAAAATATTCCAATGAAGAATCGACCGGCTCTGCTGGTGGACGATTTCAGTGAGATCGGTCGAGCCGGCGATCATGACTACGGTGATGGCGGTGATGAGCATGGGAATCTCATAGGCTACCGCTTGCGATACAGCTCGGACCGAAGACATCATCGAATATTTGTTGCGTGAACTCCAGCCGGCAAAAAGCAGGGACATGCTGCCCATGGAGGCAAAAGCAAAAATCATCAGGATGCCGACATTCATATTTTTGGCAACGATGCTATCACTGAACGGTATTGTCACAAAACTCATGATGGCCGGGAACATGGCAAGCACAGGGGCGGTGATGAACATTATCTTGTCGGCACCGCCGGGGATTGTTAATTGTTTGGCCATCAGCTTGATGCCGTCGAGTGGCGGCTGGAGAAGGCCGAAAGGTCCGTTAATGTTGGGGCCTGGGCGCCTCTGAATGCGTGCCGCACCTCTTCGTTCAGCCCACACCAGGTAGGCAGCATTGAGGGCTGCAAAAGCTATGGCAAGGACAACCGCCACAATGACATTAAAGAGTGTTAATTGCATAGGATTATCCTTTTATCGGTCGATCTCGGGAATAACCAGATCAAGACTTCCCATAAACGCCAGGGCGTCCATGATCATCATACCTCGACACGCTTCATCAAAAAGATGCATATTAGAGTAGGTAGGGGAACGTAATTTCAGTCGATATGGATTTTTTCCACCATCGCTGACTAAGCGGATGCCGAAGCTGCCTCGTGCGGTTTCCACCGCCTGATAATAATCCCCGACTGGAGGCTTGATGAGTTTTGGTTTCTTGTCGGGCATGATCGGACCACCGGGGAGTTTATCAAGACCCTGCTCGACTATGCGCAGAGACTGTTCTATTTCGTCCATACGCACCATGTATCTCGCTAAGGAGTCGCACTCATGGTAAACCGGGACATCGAAATCAAATTCCGGATATACCGAGTACGGTTCATTCTTGCGCACATCAAAGTTGATTCCCGAACCTCTGGCCACTGCACTTGATGCTCCATACTTACGGCACATCTCTTTACTGAGGGGAGCAATGCCTTCCAGCCTTTTACGAAAAATGATATTTCCAGTCACCAAGTTATGGTATTTTTTCATGGATTTTCGCATTCGGGGAATAAACAGTCTGGCTGCGGTGATAAAATCATCATCGACATCGTTACAAAGACCACCGAATCGAAAATAACAGTAGGTTAGACGTGATCCGGTGACTGCCTCAAGCATATCAAGGATATGTTCCCGATCCTGCAGGGCATACATCAGCGGGCTAAAGCCACCGAGGTCCATAACAAAGGCCCCGAACCAGAAGAGATGCGAGGCAATGCGGTTTAACTCGACCATTATCGCCCGGATGTATTCAGCTCTTTCGGGGACGACGATTCCCGATGCCTTCTCAACCAACAACACATGACCATGGCTGTAGCCGAGGGCGCCGAGATAATCCATGCGACTGAGGTTCATGAGGAACTGCGGGTAGGTCTTCAGTTCGCCCATTTTCTCGTGCATACGGTGAATGTAGCCGATAACCGTTTCGGCATTGACGATATATTCCCCGTGCATTTCCATTTTAACCCTTAACACCCCATGCGTTGCAGGGTGCTGGGGACCAACGTTGAGAATAAAGGTCTCGTCCGGTTGGAGCAGTATTGGAGAATTCATGCCTTGAAATCCTTTAAGAGTGGATGAAAATCTGCATCTTCAGGAAGGAGGAGAGGAATGAGGTGGGGATGACCGGCGAATTTGATGCCAAAGAAGTCATGGGTTTCTCGTTCGTGCCAGTTTGCTCCGGGATAAATCGTTGTTATAGTAGGCACTTCCGGCGATTTGCGATCTACTCGGGTACGCAGGACCACGCGGCAAAGATCAAAATCATAGCGGCTGAAATCGTAAACGACTTCCAGTTGATTGTCTTTTATCCAGTCAACGCCAGTTATGCTTTCAATAAAAAATTCCGCTTCATCAAGTAGAGTTACTGCGGTAATCAGTTGCGCCGGGGCAAGTTGGGCGTCGAGGTGATACCCATGGATCGAATATTCTCTTTCCACCACTCCGTCAGTTCGCGGGGGTGTCGGGCTTTTTGCCTTCTTATCTTGGTCTTCACCTACGCTTTCTGCTTCGGCAGGCACTGGCACTGGCACCGGCTCAGGGAAGAGACTCTGAAACGCTAATTTTATCTTTTTACAAATCATTTTCCATGCTCCAAGGGAGGCTACCGGAAACCTTTGTCAGGTGAAAAACGGCTTGTCGGGAGGCTCTGTTCAATTCACGAAGCTTCGGGATTTTTCCATCTTTTCCAGTCCGAAACCAGATGCTCAAGTTCAATTATTCCCTGCAAAAGAGCTTCGGGGCGGGGAGGGCATCCGGGGATATAAACATCAACAGGCAGAAAGACGTCCGCACCGAGAATAATGCTGTATTGACCCTCAAAAGCAAAAGGGCCACCGGAAATGGCACAATTACCAAGTGCCATAACCCATTTTGGTTCGGGCATCTGATCGTAGAGAGTTTTGATGCCCGGCATCATTTTTTTGGTGATGGTACCGGCAACGATCATAACGTCACTTTGCCGGGCCGAAGGACGAAACACCTCGGCGCCAAACCTAGACATATCGAAACGGGCACAGCCGGTTGCCATCATTTCGATAGCGCAACAGGCGATGCCGAAGGTTAAGGGCCAGAAGGAATTGGCCCTGCCTATGTTGATAAGTTTGTCCGCGAGGGCGAATTGAACTACCGACGAAGGAATGTTTTGCGTTCCCACTTAAATACTCCCTTAATCCATGCATAAACTATTGCGAGTGCTAGTATCCCGACAAAAAGGACTATTTCAATAAAGTCGCGTATTGAGGATGCAAATAACCCGGTGTTATAAACAGTAGCTACAGGGAAAAGGAAGAGAACGTCTACATCAAAGGCGAGAAAAATAAGAGCATACAGGTAGAAAACGACACCGTATCGAATCCAGCTGTCTCCAATGGGATCCATGCCACATTCGATAAATTGAAGGGCTTTGTTGCTTAATTGCCGAGTTTGAAGCGGCATGAACAAATATACGATGGCTATAGGGCCGAGGGCAAAAGCTAATCCTCCGAGGGTGAAGGCGGCGATCCAGAGAACATGCTCCTGATACAGAAAAGCACTGAATTGATGTTCCATACGTGATTCCTCGTTGTGCCTGCATTGAAAGATATACAATGCCGCCAAGTTACATCATTACTGGTAAACATACTTTTCATTTTGCTTGTTCGGCAGCTACCTTAAAGAATAGTTTGGTATGTGTCAATAACAAATTCATTGGCGATACCCCCCATTGTATGTTTTATGTGACTTGCTATTGGTTTGAAATGTTTGATTAAAAAAGGTGCTTGTTAATATCAACAAAAATGATATATTGCGAGAGCCGCGAAAACTATCAAAAATCAAAACTATAAATAATGCAGAGTCGTTGTTTGGAGATGCTTTATGTCTATTACCCTAAGACAATTAGAAATCTTTGTTGCCGTTGCCGAGACAGCTCAGGTAACAAAAGCCAGTAAAAAGCTCTTCGTCACCCAATCTGCGGTGAGTATGGCCCTGGCGGAGCTCGAGAATCAGCTTGGTGGATCGCTTTTTGACAGGCATGGGCGGAGTCTGTTGCTCAACGCTCGGGGAAGATTTCTTCTGCCGCTTTCCAAAGATATAATTTGCCAGGTAGGAAATATCGAAACTATCATGTCAGAGCGCAATGACAAACTCGATGGCCGTATCGAAGTAGTTGCCAGCACGACCCTGGGAAATTACATTTTACCTTATCTTATAGGGGCGTTTAAACGTGTCCATCCAAATGTACATGTCAATATGTTGGTGTATAATACGAGACACGCAGAACAACTCGTGCTGGACAAGGAAATGGATATAGGATTTGTCGAGGGTCCGCTCTCAGGCAGTGCTGAAATCCTTTCGCGCCCTTGGTTTGAAGACGAGTTGCTCGTTCTCTGTGGTCCTACGGATCCACTTGCCCATAACGAGGTGTTCGATATAAACCGTGATCTCAAGGGCAAGAAATGGATTATGCGGGAAAGCGGATCGGGTACCGCAGCCACCATCAGGGAGCGCTTCGGTAAATATATGGATGAGGTGCATGTGGTAATGGAGATGGGGCACCCGGAAGCAGTGAAACGGGCTGTTGAGTCAGGTGCGGGCATTACCTGTCTTTCGGCGCTTTGTATCTGTCGAGAAGCAGAAAACGGCTGGTTGAAGGGGCTGAAAATCGAAGGATTGGATATGAAAAGGCAACTGAAAATCATCCAGAGACAAGACACCGTGATCAGTGAAGCACTCACGGAATTTCTCGCTTTCTGTGATGTTATGTCGATTTGCGATGATTCTCGGGTTTGCCTCTCTTCCCCTTGGAAGTTACAATCCCTTTTGGCCAGGCACTCAGCGCTCAAAAAAACTAATTAATTATTCCTTTGCGCTGAACGTCAGTAGAATACCTTCTTCAAGCATAAGCCATGCGCCGGTGCAGTAGGTCCGGCCATGGTCCTGTCTTTGGCTGCGAGTATCGCGGCAAATTCCTGTGCTGTCATCTTCCCTCTCCCCGCCTCAAGCATGGTTCCAACAAGATTTCGGATCATATTCCGCAAAAATCCGTCCCCTTTAAATTGCAGAGAGAGCAGCTCATTACTGTTTTCAATCAGCACTGTCTCTTCGATTGTTCGAACCGCACCGCGACCTGAGCAAGCATTCTTGTCCCGTGAACCGCTGTTTTCAAAGGAAGAAAAATCTTGGGTTCCCAGTATTATGGCAAGGCATTGGCGAATGGTTAATAAATCAAGGGAACAGAGGACGTGCAAGGTGTGGAGGCGCAATCGAGGAGGGTGTATCCTGCCGTTGTAGACATCATACTGGTACAGCTTGCCGATTGCTGAAAAACGAGCGTGGAAGGAGGTATCAACCTCTTCAGCATGGAATATTCTAATGGCATTCGGGAGCATGGCATTCAGGCCACGCAAAAAATCCTCACAGTGGATCGCTGAAGCGGTGTGGAAATGTGCAACCATGCCATCGGCATGAACGCCTGCATCGGTTCGGCCGGCACCATTCAACAGGATTTCCTCGTTGGTCATTCGGGCAAGGAGACTTTCGATTTCACCCTGGATGGTGCGGCTGTTATTTTGGCGTTGCCAGCCACTAAATTCAGTGCCGTCGTAGCCGATCAGCAGTTTAATATTTCGTGCTTCTAGAGACATACCGGGAGAGGGTTGGAAAGATATAGGCGCGGGTTAGGGAAAGAGCGGGACGATACCAAGGCCGGCGGTTTCTGCAAATCCACACATGATATTCATATTCTGTACCGCTTGCCCGGATGCGCCCTTAACGATGTTATCAATTGCCGACATGACAATTATTCGATTGGTCGCCGGGTCTATTTTAAATGAAATATCACAAAAATTGGAGCCCCTGACAAATGGCGTTGCCGGAAACACATCATCTTCCAACAATCGGATGAAAGGTTCGTCGCCATACTGTCCTTGATAGAGCTCATTGATAGCCTTTTGGTTAAAACCGGGCGTTAGAGAAGCATAAATGGTGCTGAGGATACCCCTGGCAATGGGGAGGAGGTGCGGGGTAAAGGTGACACTTACCGCTCGTTGGGCAAGTACGCTCAACTCTTGTTCAATCTCCGGGGTATGCCGATGGGCTCTGCCGACTTTATAAGGCCGGAACCCGTCATGGACTTCACAGAACAGATTTCCGGTCTGGGCAGTTCGCCCGGCACCCGACGTTCCCGATTTGCAATCGGCGATGATGGATTGTGGTTGTATTGCCCCTGCCTTCAAAAGCGGGGCGAGGCCGAGGATAATGGAGGTAGGGTAGCACCCCGGGTTGGCAACCAATCTGCATCCGGCTATGGTCTGTCGATAGAGTTCAGGCAGGCCATAGACAGCTTCTTTCAGCAGCTGACTTGAGGAATGCGGCTGATACCACTGTTCATACACCGCGACATCGCGCAGCCGAAAGTCGGCGGAGAGATCGATGACTTTTTTGCCGGCAGCAAGGAGGACCGGCACGAGATCCATCGCCGTTTTATGCGGTACGGCTGTGAAAAAAAGATCGGCCTTTTGACTGAGTTCGTCAACAGACGGGTTCTCACAGAGTATGTTCACCTTCCCTCTGAGGTTTTGAAAAATATCCGAGAGGTGACGGCCGGCATATTGTCGGGAGGTTGCTACTGTTATCTCGACCTCAGGATGGTTGCAGAGTATCCTGGCAAGCTCCACGCCGGTATATCCCGACGCCCCGATGATTCCCGCTCTAAGCATAGTGAGAATTCTCCCTGGAAAAATAATAGTTCCGGTGAAGCCGGCAAGAAAGCAAAAAAGGGGAATGACAGTTGAACTGTCATTCCCCTCAAGATATAAATCTCGTACCTACAGTTTTCCGCTTTTACCGAACCAGCTTGGAAAAAGCAGAAATGGCTCGATAAATCTTAGCGTTTCGAGAATTGGAACTTGGCTCGGGCGCCTTTCTGACCGTATTTTTTCCGTTCTTTCTCTCGGGGATCACGGGTAATCAGCCCAGACTGTTTCAACGGAAGTCTAACCTCGGGATTCGTCTCAAGCAAAGCTTTGGAAATACCGTGGGCCAAGGCATCGGCCTGCGCCGATTTCCCACCGCCACGCAAAGTGGCGATCACGTCATATTGCTCAATGGTCTCGGTTACTTTGAAAGGCTTGACAATTCTCTGGTTTTTGAAAATCTGACCAAAATAGGCATCGGCTTCCATCTTGTTGACGATCATCTTGCCGGTTCCAGGTGTGAGCCAAACCCTGGCAACGGCGGTTTTTCTTTTTCCGGTTGCATAAAAACGATCTTGAGCCATAATTATTTCTCCAAGATTAAATATCTAATTCAGCAGGCTGTTGTGCCGCATGAGGATGATTTGTTCCACTATAGATTTTCAGCTTTTTGAGTTGAGCGCGGCCAAGTTTGTTTTTCGGCAGCATTCCCCGTACAGCGTGCATGATCAGGTCGGTCGGGTGTTTGACGAGAAGATCTTTGGCAGAAGTTTCCTTCAGGCCACCCATGTAACCGGTATGACGGTAGTATTTTTTATCATCAAGCTTATTGCCGGTAAGTGCAATTTTTTCAGCGTTGGTAACAATTATGAAATCACCATTGTCAATAAAGGCAGAAAAAGTCGGCTTATGTTTGCCGCGCAGCCGATTTGCAATCTCAGAAGCCAGACGGCCGAGAATCTTGTTCTCCGCGTCGACAACGTACCACTTTTTTTCGATCTCGTTGACTGGGGCAAGATAGGTTTTCATTATATCCCTCGAATGGTCGATCTTTTAATAAAAAAAGGTCCGAACAGTGTCGAACCTTTTATTCTTTATAGTGGAGCGGGAAACGAGATTCGAACTCGCGACTTCAACCTTGGCAAGGTTGCACTCTACCACTGAGTTATTCCCGCTTGTTCTGTTTACCTATATCAAAACTGGGGTGTTTATACAAGGTCTGTAACCGAGTGTCAATTAAAAAATGATTGAGCTAAGTTTTCCAATATAATTGTTTTCTTCTCAACTGTCACGAAAAAATAGAGAAGGATTTGTTTGTTTCGGGTATGCTACTTTACTCATTGAAATCTTCCTTCAAGCCTCCCATGTTTGTATAATGTTTGTATTTTATCGTATTGAAGCCGGAAATTTCAGTCTTTTCATCTTACCGACCATAAAATTATGAAACATGCGACAGCAACAAGAAAGGCTGTTATTACCCGTAAAACCGGGGAAACAGATATAGAACTGGGGCTTGATCTCGACGGAACCGGGGTAAATGCCATACAAACCGGGGTTTCCTTTCTTGACCATATGCTGACTCTCTTTACTGTTCACGGTTTTTTTGACTTGTCCATCCGCGCCAAAGGCGATACCGAAGTGGATGATCATCACTCCGTCGAGGATATCGGGATCTGCCTCGGCAAGGCTATCGCCGAAGCCCTTTCCGATAAAGGGGGGATAGCTCGGTACGGCAGTTGCTATTTGCCGATGGATGAAACCCTTGCCCGTGTAGTTGTGGATATCTCCAACCGTCCGTTTCTTCACTATGGGGTGGTGGTTGCCGAGCAAAAAATCGGTTCATTCGACACGATCCTGGCTAAGGAATTTTTTCGTGCCGTTATGCAGCATGCTGGTCTGACTTTGCACATTGATCTCTTGCATGGAGAAAATGGCCATCATATAATAGAAGCTATTTTTAAAGGTTTTGGTCGTTCCTTGAAAATGGCGGTGACCCGGATAGCGATACCGGGACCACTCTCATCCAAAGGATGTTTGTAAATAATTCATCGAGAAGTGTGCAGATAAAGGGCATAATTACTCAATCTAAAGGTGATTTTGTGAGAAGATTATCGAAAATGTTAGCAGTTTGCAGTGTATCAATCGTTTTCCTCGCGTCGTGTTCGGCTAATATCGGCGATGGAAACCAAAGTCAGGCATCTCTCAAAACACTCTCCTGCATAGCTGTGTTGCCGGCCGGAACAACTGTCGATAAAGATGAAACTGTCAGCTACGACCACGCACGTTCTTTGGAAAATGGAGCAGCATTTGTCACTGGCATCATGGCCCGTGAGCTGAGCGGCAACACTAAGGCACGTGTAGTCAGCGTCGGTCAAGAGGCAGCTCTTTCTCCGGAAGTCTCCGGCGGTTTGTTCGGAATGGTCTCAGCCATTGGTAAAAAGGTTGGCTGTGACGGGGTACTGGTGACAACGGTCCGGCGTTTCAAGCAGCGAGTGGGGACTGAGTATGCCTCCGATGATCCGGCATCAGCCGACCTCCATATGGCGCTGGTACATGCCGCCAGCGGTGCCGTTCTCTGGACGGCTGACTTTCGAGAGACACAGGAATCCTTGCTCGACAATGTTTTATCCTTTGAGAAAATGCAAAATCGGGGTTTTAAGTGGGTCAGTGTCGAGCAATTGGTGGAACAAGGCATTAGCGAACGTCTGGCAACCTGCCCCTACCTGAAATAGCGGTTCTCACTTTCGGTTCCTGAAGAGTCTGCGGTTGATGCCGCAGACTGATTGTTTGTCTCCGCCTTTCTTGAAAACCTCGTTTGCATTCTTCCTTCTTTCCTGCATACTGTCACAGATGAAGACTGGTTACCGGTTACCCGCTCGGCTGAGCCGAAAAATCGGCCGGGCAATGCATGATTATTCAATGTTTTCTGCTGGAGACAACGTTTTGGTTGCTGTTTCCGGTGGGGTGGACAGTCTTGTCTTGTCCGGTGTGCTGAGCATGTGGCAAAAAAAGGCGCCAATCCGTTTCAACCTCGCTGCCCATCATATCGATCACGGATTCTGGCGAAGGGATGCGGCGATGTCGGCTCCTGCCACTGCCATAGGTCGGCAACTGCTGCCCTTTGGGCTCACATTGGAAATAATTGTTGAGCGCCGGATCTGCGAGGAGGCAAGGACCTGCTTTCTCTGCGCTCGCAACCGACGCAGCCAGCTCTTCGATCTTGCCAGGGAGCAGGGGTACAATAAAATAGCCCTGGGCCATCATAAGGACGATCTCATCGAAACCTTTTTCCTCAATGCTATTTACAGCGGTAATATTTCGACCATGGTTCCTCGACAGGATCTCTTTGGTGGCACTTTGGCTATTGTTCGGCCAATGGCCTATCTTGAAAAAACCGACGTGGAACAAATCGCCGGTGATTTGCAACTCCAACCGGTAAAAAACCTCTGTCCTTTATCAGAGGACACCAGGCGAGAAAAGGTTCGCAGCCTGCTGCAAAGATTCTATGAAGATGAGCCTACAGCAAAAAGCTCGGTATTTGCCGCACTTTCCAATGTTCGCCGGGAATATCTGTTATGAAAACGGAAGTTGACTGTCTCCCCTGTTTCGTGCGGCAATCGTTGCAGGTGGCACGGAATGCAGAATGTTCGCCTGCATTACAGCTCCGTGTGGTCCAAAAAATTGCGGCAATCGTCGCAAGCCTTGATACGCACCTCAGTCCACCGGCCAACGCAGGTTCTATCTACCAAGCCATTGCCGAAATTACCGGCTGCGAGGATCCTTACCGACGGTTGAAAACCATAAGCAATGCAGAGGCCATAAAGACCGTACCGATACTTCGTCGAGAGATTGAGGCTTCAGCGTCGCCCTTGCCATTGGCCTTGCGCTTTGTTATTGCCGGCAATTGCATCGATTACGGGGCATTTGCCGGCGTTGATATCATGGCTGCGCTGGACAAGTGTCGGACCAGCCCTTTTGCGGTCGATCACATCGCCCGTCTCCGCGACCGTATCGTTTCCTTGAAAAAAGGTGCAGTGCTGCTTTATCTTACCGATAACAGCGGTGAAATTGTCTATGATATTCTGTTGATAGAATATCTCTTCCGGCGTGGCTTTTGCATTATCATTGCAGTGAAGGACGGGCCCATTATCAACGACGCCCTCTTGGAAGATGCCCTTGCCGCAGGTCTTGACAGATTTGGCCGGATCATTTCCAATGGCTCGAGGTGCCCGGGCACGGTCCTCGATCAATGCTCGGTTGAATTTCGCCAAATATTTGCCTCGGCGGACTTGGTTATTTCCAAAGGTCAGGGTAATTTTGAAAGCTTATCTGAAGTTGATCGGGAGATCTTTTTTCTCCTGATGCTTAAATGCGGGGTAGCTGCCAGGCACATGGCGGAACTCGCCGGTGTCGATGTTGTCCATTTGCCCGGGCAAGGTGAAATGGCGGTGTATTGTTCGAAAAATTCAAGGTGAATGGTTATGAAGACACGTATCAAAAATATCCTGCGCGAAAAGCCGGTGGGCGAGATTGTCACCATTACCGGCTGGGTGCGAACCCGAAGAGATACCGGCGGATTTTCTTTCATTGAGGTGAGTGACGGCTCGTGCCTTGCCAACCTGCAAATCATTGCCGATGAGAGGCTCGATAATTATGAATCCGAGATAAAACAGTTATCAACCGGGGCAAGTGTCGTTATCGAGGGGGAACTAAAGGCATCCCCGGCCAAGGGCCAGGAGGTTGAGGTACATGCCGCAAAAATTGCCGTCGTCGGCAAGGCCGATCCGGAGACCTATCCTCTGCAAAAAAAGCGGCATTCATTCGAATTTCTTCGTGAAATCAGTCACCTTCGGCCAAGAACCAATGCTCTTGGGGCGGTCAGCCGAGTCCGGTCACGGCTTTCTTACGCGGTGCATCAATTTTTTCAAGATCGTGGCTTTATCCAGGTCCATACACCGATAATCACCACCAGCGACTGTGAAGGTGCCGGGGAGATGTTCCAGGTGACCACCGGCAAACAGGGCAATGACCAGCATTTCTTTGGTAGGCCGGCCGGCCTTACCGTCAGTGGCCAACTTCAGGCCGAGGTGTACGCCCTGGCGCTGGGCGATGTCTATACCTTCGGTCCGACATTTCGCGCCGAGAAGTCAAATACCTCGCGGCATCTGGCCGAATTCTGGATGATCGAGCCGGAGATGGCTTTTTGTGACCTGCGTGGCAATATGCAGATAGCCGAGGAGATGCTCAAATATCTTTTAACCGATGCCATGACCCATTGTCCCGAAGACATGGAGCTTTTCGACAAATTTATCGAAAAAGGCCTGCTGCAGAAACTCAAGGGAGTCACCGAGCAGGAATTTGCCCATATCAGCTATACCGAGGCGGTGGAGCGTCTGAAAAAGGCCAAGAAACAGTTTGAATTCCCGGTCGAATGGGGCCTTGATCTGCAATCGGAACACGAACGCTACCTGACAGAGGAGGTGTTCAAGCGACCGCTGACGGTTACCGATTACCCGGCGGCCATTAAGCCTTTTTACATGCGGGTGGCTGATGACGGCAAGACGGTGGCGGCTATGGATATCCTCGTCCCGGGGATCGGCGAGATTGTCGGCGGCAGCCAGCGCGAGGAACGCTACGATGTCCTCGCCGGCCGGATGAGTGCGGCCGGGATTACTCTTGCCGACTATCAGTGGTATCTTGATCTTCGCCTTTACGGTTCCGTGCCCCATTCCGGTTTTGGCCTTGGTTTTGAGCGGCTCATTCAGTTCGTTACCGGCATGACCAATATCCGTGAGGCTATTGCTTTTCCGCGGACGCCGGGTTTTGCGCCGTGTTGATGGAGGGAGAAAGCTTTGAGTAAAGGCCCGGGCGTACAGAAGATGTTTGATGCCATCGCCGGTCGCTATGATTTGATGAACCGGGTCATGACCTTGGGGCAGGACCAGCAGTGGCGTAAGTTTGTGGTCAGGGCCGCAGGTAATCCGGGTCGGGGCCGCACCCTCGATCTGGCCACCGGAACCGGGGATATTGCGGCACTGATGTCTGCAACCTATACCCAAGCCAGGGTAGTAGGCGGTGATTTCTCCTTGAACATGCTGAAGGAGGCGAAGAAGCGATTTGCCGATAAAAATATCCTCTGGCATGCCTGTGATGCCAACTGTCTGCCTTTTGCCGACGGGAGCTTTGCCTCGGTGACCTTTGGATATCTATTGCGCAACGTCGATGACGCTGGGCAGGTTCTTCGGGAAGTCCATCGGGTACTGAAGCCGGGCGGTAAAGTCGTCTGCCTCGACACCACACCACCAGCGAAAAACCTCCTGTATCCCCTGGTACGCTGCTATTTTCGCTTTGGTATTCCTGCGATGGGGAAATTGCTTGCTGATGATGCGGCCGCCTATGCCTACCTGACCGGCTCAACAATGGATTTTTATAATGCTGCCGCTTTGGCTGAAGTGTTTGAGGGTGCCGGGTTTACCCGGGTTGGGTATAAGAAATTCATGCTTGGCACCATCGGGGTGCATTGGGGTGAAAAACCCTGAACGGAGAAATCCCGCATCTCCGCTCTCCGAAGCAGATATCATTAAATATTACAGCCTTTCCAACTCGGCTACCGATCGACAGTAGAAGATAGAGGAGGCCTCTCGTTGGTAACAGTTTGGCCGATTTCCTTTTAGCGCATATCCGGTGAGAGCCGGGCCGAGGCTCCCGGAAGGATCAAAGACCACTATGTCAGAGGTCTTCTGGGTGCTAGTCAGATCATCCAGGATGGCCGCCAGGGTTCCTCCTTCTTTTTGGGTAATCGCATCAAAGCGAATAAAGGCCGGCTGGAATTTTTCCCGGACGCGCCTTTGCAGTTCAGCGCCCTGGGTTTCTTCTACCTCCTTGCTGCCGATTATCGCCGCCGATCGGGAAATTTCTTTCTCTACCTTGATAACATCGCCCACCCGGATGGTTCCGCCCTTCTGGATGACCGCAAAAATACCTTCCCGCGGCATGACGCAGTCCCCGGCCTGGTGAAAGATGGCGCAACGGGTATGGCAGATTTTCCCGAGTTGCGATATTACCAGTTTTGCATCGCCGATGCTGATGTGTCTACCAACCTCAAGAACGATGAGGTTCAGTCCTTCGGTGGTGATGTTTTCGGCAAAGTTACCGGCAACCACATCAAGCCCTTTTGCCCGCATGGTCTCTATGCTTTCCTGGGCAAGAAAGCTCACCTGCCGGTGCCATTTGCCTCCATGCGCATCATTTTCCAGGCCGAACTCGGCGATAAGATTGGTTGTAGTAATATTATTCTTGCGCGTTCCTTTGCGGTCGCTGATGGAGATAGCCTTGATTATGTTCACTGGCGAGCCTCTTTTTGCCACAGGTGGATCTTCCCATTTGAGCCGGGATTGATACATGTGCCGTTTTTCTATGTGTAGGTGAGGTACCACAAAGTACCTGTCTATGAAAATATCGTCAAAATCAGTTTTGTCAAAGCAAATTACTTGTGGCGGAATATTGAATTTGCGAGTGATAATGAAAGACTTGCATCGGCAGGCATGATATGAGAAAATTAAAAGAAAGGGGCTAGGTCATCGTTCCGCAACCAAAATATCTGGCCGCGACAATTTTGCAGGCAGTTTTCGACAGAGAAAATATTGGCAAAAAATCAGGGCATTTTCGCTGCGAATTTAAACCAATAAGAAAGGGGGAGAAAAAATATGAGTATCATGAAAGAGATAACAAAAGTCGTAACACCGGTTGATTTTTCCGATAATTCCAGGTTGATAGCCGAATCAGCGGCATATATTGCCGGCAAATTCGGGGCATCAATGTATCTGGTGTTTGTTGTACAAAATTTTGATGACTATTCCGGCTTTTTTGTGCCGCAGATGTCTCTACCCTCGCTTGAAGGCGAACTGGTCGAGAGTGCGGAGGTGAAAATGGCCTCATTCTGCGGGGAAATGGTCGAATTCTGCGAAGCGGCCGGAGTAAAGGAGCTGAGTTACAAGGTCTTTATGGGTGATGTCCCTGAGAAGATCGTTGAATACAGTGCTGAAATTAAAGCTGATCTTATCATCATGGGCACGCACGGATATAAGGGTTTGGAGAAGATCATGTTCGGCAGCGTCGCCGACAAGCTGGTGCGATCAGCCTCCTGCCCGGTCTTGACTATAAATCCTTATACCTGCTGTAAATAGCCGGAGGCGGGGCAAACTGCTGTCGGCGAATTATCCGATCACTGCCAGCAGGCCGCTGTTCCCCGAGTTTTGGGCGTTCGAGGTTTTCCCAATAAGTGTTGAACAGGGAAGGCCTCGAAGGAGATAGAAGTTGATTGGAATCCTGCCGAACTGCTCCACCGGAAAATCGGCAGAAAGCAGTTTTTTCCAGCCATCGGCGAGTTCGAAATGGTGCTCCTCCATTGCCGTTTGGCTGATCAGCGTCGCAAATGTCTCCCCTATGGCAGTGAGGAAGGGCGAATTTTTTGTGGTAAATTCATGTACGGCAGTACCCGCTTGCTCATTATTCCAGCCAACCAAGGCCGGCAGTTCGAGGCTTGCAACCAGTGGTGCCTGCTGTCCGGTCTTCTGTAGATACATTTCCAGCAGGATGTCGCCGCTGTCTATGCCGTTGGCAAGAAAAATTTGGCATTCCTCCATCTCCCCGGCCAGAAAAAGGGTTCTCCATGCCTTAAATCTTTTTTTAATATTGCTGGCAGAGTTTACGCGGAGTGAGCCTTCCAACCGGGTAAGTTCGGCAAAAGGGTTTTCTTCCTCCTCCTCTTTGTCGTCATCTCCCTGCAGTTCTTTGAACAGCACTTTTTCCTCATCCTCAAGTTCAGCCAGGTTCAGCGAGATCTCCTCTTCATCCTGATCGAGGAGCTCGCCTATCGCCAGAACCAGCCGTGCCTGCCAGAGTTTTTCCAATGTCTCCCGCTCTCGTGCCTGGGGCGGAAGTTCCTGGGTACCATGCAGAGAGCGGACGATCGATCTTTCCGACTCTTCCGCCTGGTTGGGAACTCCGGTCATGGCAGCCAAGGTCAGGGAACTCAGCTGGGCTGCGTAATCGTCTGTGCCGGATTTGATGTCGGCGACCAAGCGCAGGAAGCGATTTCGCTCCTCGCCAAGCGGGCAGGGAGTATGTACTTGACAGAACCCCGATTTAATGAAATTATCCGGGCATTCTTTGCCGTCTTCCACCGGGGAAAGAAGATGGATATTTTGAAACAACAGGAAAATCGGATAGAGGCGTGGTGAGTGGATAGCCGTTGTCGGAAAATACAGAGTATTAAGTGAGTTCATATGGCAAGTCTTCAAGGAAAAGTTTCATTATATCTTTCGGCCGCACTGTACCTGCTCTTCAACCTGCGCCTGGGAGCCGATTTTATGGCAACACTTACCGCGACGCTGTGGCAGATTGTGCAGTATGCACCTTATATTGCCGGAATCGCCTACGTCATCATCGCCCTGCTCCAGTCTATGGCGGAGGGGGAGAAGATTCCCTGGGATCGACGACTGCGGCTGTTTTTTGCGGTCGGTATTCTCGCCGGACTCTTCCTCGGCATTTACGAATATGCCGGTACCGGAGCAGGAAATCAATAATAACGGGACATACCTGCCCTGTAAACGACAGAAACGGTTCAGTGAGGATTTTGTCGAGGGAGGTTTTTGCCTCTTGCATGTGGTTTGTATGCTCGTTTTAAGAAAAATGTCCTGTTCTTTTCTCATGCATCTTCGAAGCTTGCCGCCATTGCTTGCAAGTCTTCAGCGGGAATGATCGCAAGTCTTGCAAATTGGTCTTTTGAATAGAGCACGAATTCCCCTTCCGAAGATGCGCAGAGTTTGCCCTGGTCATCGAAAAGCTCACCCTTGACCCAGGCCTTGCGTTCTCCGGTTTTTTCTTTGATATAGCCGATACCACAGAGGGACGACCCGACATACACCGGCCGATGGAATTGGATGGTCATCTGCTTGGTCAATATGAATCTTTTCGTGAGATAGATGGCCGTCCAGCTCATTGTCTCGTCGAGGATGGTTGAGATCACCCCGCCGTGCACTAATTTGCTCCATCCGCGAAATTGTGGCGGGACAGTAATTTTCGTGCGAATTTGCGCACCGTTGGTCTCAAAGGTCATATGCAGGCCGGAATGGTTCTCGGAACCACAGCCAAAACAATCTTTGTCCAAATTCGCCAGTGGTTTCCATGCTTTATTGCTATTGGTTGTCATTGTAATCCGATGGTTGTGAAGGGGAGGTGTGGATCTGTCACTTGTTTCCTTGAACTCTTGGCCCGGCATTTTTGCTAAAATGCAAATTCCTACCTACATCTGGCAGCCTCTGCGGCAACGTGACCAGCCAGAGCCGCAACAAATGTTCTCAGTCCTGTCATCTCAGACATCTGCGAAAATTCCCCATTCTCGGAAGCACTACGCGGCGACGTTATGAGCGCGGCAGTGATGTAAAGCTGTTCCTTTACCAATTTTTGACAGAGCAAGTCATACCGGACGAGGTACTAAGCCCCCTTAAACTCCTTGAGAACGGGAAAATGCGGCGACACATCCTTTACAGGGCATCTGGATTTCGGGGTATCCTCAACCATCATCAACCAGCCAATCAAAGGGTGAGGTTGTTTGCCGAATGCCTCTTCACGGTAGGCTGTCGAGAAATCATGGGCGGTGTCAATGGCTTCTTCAGTTCGATTATTGAAATTGTTACCGAACGAGCCCGCTTGACTTTTCAGCTCGATAGCAACGATTAACTCGCCCTTGTATATGACAAGAAGATCCCAGAGTTTTGTCGGCCTGAAGTAGCCGGGCAGGGTCAGCAGCGCGCGCTTCTGATGCAGTTCGGCATCGGCGAGCCCATTAGCCCGTACGATGTCGAGCACCAAAGCCAAGAATCCATCCATGTTCATGCCTGCTGTAACGCCGGCACGCTCGCCTTGGTCAGCCTTGCCGGATTCAATCTGTTTTTGTCTCGCTGCCGCACGGTTTCCCCAGAAGGCCTTTACCGCCTCATGGGCTTTTTGTTGGTAATCGACAAGATCAAGGGCCATTTAATCTCAATTGCCTCCAAGGGAGGATTTTTCTTCATTGGAAAGTCCAAACAGTTTAAATACTGCTTGATTGCAGGCTTGGATGTCCCGCTGTATTGCAGCTTCTACCAGCTCTGACCGCAAACTTAGGGAGACATCAGCCCAATGTGGAATGCGGATGCGACGCAAGTACTGGGCCTGAAACCGGAGGAATCCGCCGCGCATTCTGGTCGAGTAGGTCGCAATGAAGAGGCGTGTGATGGCTGAAAGCATTACCGCTTGCAATGCCCGCAAGTCCCAATCGTCGGATGTGACATAGTAAAGGTTGTGGTGCGGGTACAACTTTCCGGACTCGTTGTGGTGCGGGTACAACTTTCCGGACTCAAAGACAATATGGGCTTCTCCCTTGATGTCGGGAATCAGAAGCTTCGGCCTTGATGCCAGTTTCGGGGTGATACGGTCGATCGTGCGATACCAGTTGGCAGGGGTTTTCCGGGCGCAGTGACGGGCAGAGATACTCTCCCGTCGCGTTTCCAAATAGCGACTGAGGCGTGGATAATTCCGCAGGTCGACAAGACCACCAGCCTCGGCAAACGGATTGATGACGCCTTGACCGCGCCATTGCACCTCGCCGGATACTATGTCTTTTGTTGTAACCAGCGGCAGTTTACGATCAGTCTCCACGTCGAGTGCATCAAAATCGCCTATATAGGCATTGTCCAAGCCGGTTGCTACGCCGATACCCACCTTGCAACCCACCTTTTCCAAGCTTGGGAATTGCTTCTCAAGGCGACGAATCAGTGCCATTTGATCCGAAGATTCGAGTAACCACGGTTCCGGCCCATGAGTAACTCGGGCTAGTTCTCGCACCGACCCAATCTCTTTCGTAAGATTCCGAGCTGTTAGCGTGGCAGACAAAATCGCCAGCGTGGTGCGATCAATGGCAGGGCGATGGGCAATGCGTGTGGCACCAGGAGTTTCCCGGCTAATAATAGTGATGGCGGGGTAGGCACTCACGTCGGAGTGAAACGCCGGGGTATCCACCATGTCGACATAGATTTTCATGTTAAACTGATCTTAGTCTGGTAGCGGTGACGGTACGCGGCCAGCAAAGGTGCTGGAATCTGCTCTTGGCGAACATAGGGAGGGTTCCCTACAACAAAATCGAATTCCCCTTCAAGAGATGATAGAAGGAAATCTCCCTGTATAAGCCACCGGTCAGCAAGTGCTACTGCGAATTGCTCACCTATGTTTTCTTGTTTGAGTCGCTCGATCACGGCTAATCGGGTGGAAGAAAAAGTATGGCGATGCAGTTCAACAGCGCGAATGGCGCCGCCTAACTCTTCCACAACAGTTTTTGTGTGTTGCGATGATTTCCATGCCGTCAGCAGTCGACTGATGACAGGTAACAGAAAGTCACCACCGCCGAAGGAAGGTTCCAAAATTCGCTTTTCATGGAGCGGTTGCTCCTCAGTGTAGCCAGCTAGATCGAAAATAAAATCGACTACCTCGATGCGTGTAAAAATTGCCCCACGAGATTCGGCTCCTGCTGTTGCAGATAATTTCTCAATTGCCGCAGCGACTTTAGGCGAATGAGTATAAACCGACTCGCTAAACAAATTGAGCTGCCTGGATGTCAAGTTCATATTCCTTATCTAATCTGCGGTCATTGTTCGAATAGTTGTTGGCGAGTTGCTTGATTGCTTTTGAATACAAGACACTTAGGGTTGATTTGCAAAAAGAAAGTTTCATTGTAAATGAGCAGTATCAACACAAACAAGAGCGTCAGGTCTTGAAATATCAGGTAGTCATGATTCAAGACCTGACCCCAGTATCATTTCACGATCCGCTGAATTTATGTTACGTTAATTGTTAATTTTTTGCCTAAGGCTTGAGCAAACTTTTCTAATGTAGACAATTTTATATCTTCAGAGTGGTTCTCAATGCGTGAGATTGCCGTTTTTTTGGTATTGAGTTTCTTTGCAAGTTGCTCTTGGGTAAGACCAGCTTCTTCTCTTGCAAATTTGAGCATTACACCAATTTTAAATTCTTGATATCCTGTATCAAACCCATCAGCAAACTTAGGATCACGAGCTTTTCGTTCGGAAATATATGTTTTCAAGTTCTTCATTTTACATTTCCTCTCTTTAAGTATTCTTTCTTACGCTTCTCTGCTAATTTTATAGCTTGTTGCGGTGTCTTATGGGTTTTTTTCTAAAAAGCATGATTCAGCACAATGAGGTTTTCACCATCAAAGAAACCAAATATACGAAAAGTGTTGTTACCACTTTCAACCCTTACTTCCCAGATATCGTTTGTGTTGACCAACTTCTTGAAATACTTTGAAGGCAGAATTGGCAATTCTTCTATCAAGTTGAGAACCCAAGCAGTCTTCTGAGCTTCTTTGGGAGACAACGCTTCCAAAAAGTCAATTACTGGGGATTTGCCTGTTTTTGTTTCGTAAAAGAGTATCTCTCTGATAATTATATGTTAACATGCGCGTTAACATTGTCAACGGGTTTTTTACCGTGCGAACGTTTAAATTACCAGCTTGTATGGTTATTTTAACGTTTGAATCCATATACTGTCCCTATATTTCTCTTCTGTCCCTTTATTTCTCTTTCCTTGGCACGTAGCCACGTTATGCTGCATGCAACAGGAATTCGACTTTCACAGCTTCGAATGGAAAAACGATGCGCCCGTTGTCGGTATGATCAAGAATTCCAGCATTGAGCAGAGCAGTAATATCGCCGTGAACAGCCTTAACATCACGCCCAACACGCCGCGCAGCTTCGCGGATTGATACAGGACCGGCTCCGCAAAGAACTTTAAGCAAATCCCAGCGTTTTGCTGATAACACTTGCCAAAGCAGTTCCGGTGTTGCAAAGCTAATGCGGGCGGACTTTTGGGGTTTGCCTGTCTTCCAAGCTTGAGTAAAGTCTGCCATCGAATCGGCAGGCGTTCGTACATCAAGAGTCACGGTTTTCATTGTTCCACCTTACGATATCATTCTGAAAGTCGGCGACCAATTTCGCCGGTGTCGTAAACACATAGGTACGCTCTTTCCCACCGAAATGCCGGTGATCGCCCTTCCCAACCTCATTGTCGTAGCGCAAAACACATTCGCCACGCACGACATACGCAAGCCTGTACTTGAACTCGTGTAATGACCCATCAAGTGGCTTTGGAAGGCGCCACAATACCAACTCTGCAAATGCCAATTCGGAGTAGACGATGCGTGTGCAAATGAGTTCAACAGTTTTCATGTTGGAAATAATAACAACACCAAAATCTGTTGTCAATAACTACAACAATAACAACAACAAGGTCGGCGATAATAGGGGGCCCAACGAGAGGAGTTAACCAACCCTATTGCTGCGGAACACGGGCGCTGAATGTGTCCCTTCGGCAAGCCTGCCTATTCTGGCAGTACAATAACTGGTAAAGTCCGGTAGGGGAGTAGGTTCTGAACCTTGTTCAACGAGTGGGCGATGTGAAGTTTTCCTTATAATTCCAGGGTAGCCAACCGGACGGATTGGCAAAGAGAGCTGAGGTGTTTTTCTGCAGAGCCGTCAGGTAGTCGAAGGGATTGATCTTTGCGAGAGCACAGGTGTGGATGATACTCATGAAGAGGTCACCGATATAGGCGCCGTGCTCTGTTTTATAAAAGAGTGAGTTTTTCCGATGCAGAATAGCCATTTTGAGAGCTCTTTCGCAGATATTATTGTCTAGCGGAGCCTTTTCGACTCTGAGAAAGAGGGTTAGTTCCTGCCAATGGTTGCGCGTATAGTTGATCGCCTGACCCAAACCGGAGTTTGGTTCGACCTTTTTGTCATCGATCTGCTCGCCCAGCCAACCATGCAGATCGTCCATTAACGGACCGCTGTCGGTCTGGTGAAAATGTAAACTCTGTGCCGGCGTCATACCTTGCTCCACGGCGATCGCGTCATGATGATACACTTTGCCCAGTGTCTCGATGACATACAGGCAATCATCGGGGAAGCTTTCGGCAATGTCGACAAATTTTCTCCGGCCATGGGTGAGACATTTGGCCAGTATAGTCAGGAACTTTTCGGAGACATTTCGCGAAAGAGCATCGCACATCTGGATTGGCGGTGCGAGGCCGTTTTGCCGATAGGCCAATACCTTGCCGATATTTTCACCGGCGTGTTGACGGCCGGTGAAGAAAAGGGCAATCTTTCGATCACCGAGGATGGAAAGAATGCCGGTGGTGAAGGTTCCCGTTCGCGATGATTTCGTTGGAGCATCCCGGTTTTCTTTTATCACGTCCTGGATCTTCATGGTGGTGTCATCGTTATGGATGATGTCTCCTTGGGCTGCCTGCTTGATGAGTTCGGTGTAGGCGGGATGAATCCGGTCGGCCATCTTCTCGATGACCTCCCACCCGGTCGAGGCGGCAAGAGGTGTTCCCGTTGCGGTCTGGAGCTTGGCGATACGATTCAAGGCTAAACCGCTGCCATAGTGCAGAAGGGCAAGTATTGCGGCGGCTGTCTCGTCGTATTTTTGCGATCCGGCCTGGGCCGGTAAATCGGCGGTGAATACCTTGCCGCAGATGTTGCAGCGCAGCTTTTCCAGCTCGTAGATTGTTGCCGCGAGCGGTGCGGCGCCGGTGATGCGAACAATCACTCCCGGAACACTTAGCCGATAGAGTCTCCCCTCTACACAGGCCGGACAGGGGCCGCAATGCGTAAGAGTTTGATGGTTGACCGCTACATGTTCTCCGGCATAGTCGGCGGCGCGGTTTTTGCCATGACCCTTGGTCTTCTTTTCTTTTTGCTCTGTGGTTTTTTTGGGCCGGAGAGTACCGGTCTTTTCCGTCTTGTCGCCGAAAATCATCTTCCGCATTTTTTTGATTGAGGTGTTTTTTCGGCTCAGTTCCTCAAGAAGAAGCAGGTGGGTGTCGATCAGGCCTTTGATGATCTGGTAATCATCTTCGGCCAGAGCTTTCTTTGCCCGCTCAAGAAGCTCGTGCGCCTTCTCGGTGCTGATTTCTATTCTTTTCACCTTCATTGCCCGGCTCCGGACAACCGGTTGCGAAAATCTTTGCAGAGGGGATAAAGCCAGACACTTTTAATCGGCACCTCACCGTCCCTGTTGCCCAATTTACCCCTGCCGCGGGTATCGCCGATACAGGCCCAATTGGCCGCTTTGTAGCAGGTTCCCCGAAAACGTTGCTTTTCGACAAAGGTCTCAAGCAATACCGGGCAATAGTTATACCGTTCCTGCCAATCGGCAGGAAGCCGTTTGCTTGCCAGCGATAATATCCGTGACCCCAGGTTCTTCGAATGGACCCAGGGCAGGATCAGGAATCTGGCGTTGTTGACAATCAGATGCAGGTTCTTTCTTCTTGTTGGTTTGTCCCAGCCGATATAGTTGTCGCGGGGTGCCGTTTTCCAGGCGGCCGCTCCGAAACCGAGAAGGGCCAGAATCTGCCCGTCTGCTTTGACATAATACCGCAACTGGGCACCCGGTAGGGTTTTGTAACCGAGGTAATGATAACGGTCGATGAACTCATTCCAGAGCGCACCGGTCCGGCTGGTCACCACCTCCAGAACCAGCTCGAACTCTCCGGCTTTTTTGGTGATCTCGGCCTGCTCCATGGCCCACAGGGTGCGGAGTCTTTTGTAGGGCTTGGTGTGTTTTGTCTTTGGTGGAGGAAGGGTTAAATGGCCGTCCCGTTCCATCCTCAACATGGCAATGCGGCAACTCATGTCTTTCAGACCACCGTCGGGCTTCAACCAATTTGCTGTTTGGCAAAAGAGCACTGACAGGTCTTTCCGGCTGAGCTCCGGCCGATCCGCAATGGTCCGGCGGAGCCAGGCCAGTTCTTCTTCCGTGAAATTTCGTCCACTGTAACGCATGTCGCTCTCCTTGTATTGAGAGCGTGTTGTACACTATTGCGTTTCGTGTGTCCCGCGAAAAATGCTTACACCGCAATTTTTTTCCACATCGCGCCGACCGATGCCGCACACGGGTTGCCGTTCCACAGCTACAACTGCAATTCATGGGCAGCCAGCAATTTCGTCTCTTGATCGCTTTTGCTAGGCCACCATCGAAAGCACCCTTTGGATAGACGCTTTTGGCACAGCCAAAAACCTTGGCCGTCGTATAATGTGGAGCTCCACATTATACGACTTATGTTAAGTTGCTATTAATGTGGAGTCGTCGCTACGCCCCCACCGAATTCAAGATTCGGAACAGTTTATACTGCACATTAAATGCGTATCATCAATGTGGATGCCAATCCCGGCATCTACAACTTCCCTATAAAGGAGAAACTGATGATCGCACAAGCATTTCCAAAAGATTTTCAGAGGTATCTGGCCGTACCGATATTGGGTCCCATGATGAACCAGTATGCAGCTTGGCTTTATGAGCAGCAGTATACTCACCGGTCAACTCGTTACGAACTGCGCATAGCCGCTCGTGCATCTGAATTCCTGAAGCGTCAAGGCCTTCAGTGTGTGCAAGATGTCAGCGAGCACGCTGCTCTGCAGGCATGTTATCAATGGTTCCGCCACGAGTTCCCCAAAGAAGAGGGCGGAGTCCGGGTGCTGGAGAGATTCCTGATGGAGCAAGCTCTGCTGCAGCCCTGACCTGTTCCCGAGCCAACCCGCAAAGAGGTTCTTCTGAACGGATTCATAACTCACCTGAGCGATGATCGCGGCTACGCCCAGTCCACCATAAAGCGACAAACTGTCATAGTCTCGGAGTTTCTCGATTGCATAAAATTTGATGAGTCACATGAGCGCTTAGCATCCCTCAATATTGCAGACATCGAAAATTTCATTCAGCACATGGGTAAACGGATGGGTCGGGTAGCCCTTCAGAAGGTGACCTCAACGCTGCGCAACTTTCTCCGTTTTCTAGTTGCCAATGGAGGAGTGCCGCCTGGGTTAGAGAACCAAATCGACACACCGCGTGTCTACCGACAGGAGAAACTGCCTCGAGCCTTGCCATGGGAAACGGTTCAAGCATTCCTCCGTTCCATAGACAGGAACACCGCCACGGGGAAACGAGACTACGCCATGTTTTCCCTCATTGCGACTTACGGCTTACGAGCCTGCGATATCGTGGCTCTCAGGCTCGACGATATAAAGTGGCGACAAGAGCGTATCGAGGTTTGTCAGACGAAGACCGGCAATCCTCTGGCGCTTCCACTTACGGATGAAGTGGGTTCGGCCATCTATGACTATCTCAAGGGAGTTCCCCGCTCTGGCAACTACAAGGAAGTCTTTCTTCGCATCAGAGCCCCCAGAGGCTTTCTCAAGTCTACTGCCGTGATAGAAGCCTTCCAGTGCTGGTCCAGAAGAAGTGGTCTCGATATCCCCTATAAGGGAACTCACTGCTTGCGCCACTCCTATGCACTTTATCTGTTTCGGCGCGGCCTGTCCTTGAAGACTATAGGTGATATTATGGGCCACCGGACGGCAGAGAGTACAGGTATCTACATCCGGCTGACAACTGATGACTTGCGTGAAGTTGCTCTTAATGTGCCGATGCCCCCCGGAGTGGAAAAGGAGGCAACGCCATGATAACAAAAGATTCTCTCCGGTCCTCGATAGCCGCCGATCTTGTCGACTATATTTCTCTCAAACAGGCACTTGGCCGCTCTTTCCAAAGCACATCGTTCATTTTATTTTCTGTAGATCGTTTTTTGTGCGAGCTTGGATCGCCATCTGCCGATCTCACCGCGGAGACCTTCAGACAGTGGTGTCAGACGATGGAATCGGTTTCCTCCACCACCAGGCTTGCTCGCATGCATGTCGTCAAGAACTTCTGTCTCTATCGTCGACGCAGAGCTCCAACATGTTTTGTCCCTGACCCAAGCCAATTCCCCAAAGCCAGCCCAAAGACAAGGCCGCATATATTCACGGATATCGAAATCGCCAATCTTCTCCAGTACAGCAACTCCATACCCGTTTCACTCAGATCCCCTCTTCGGGCGGCGACAACCCGCCTAGCCATCATTCTCCTCTACACTACTGGTATACGCAGAGGGGAGCTGCTTCGTTTGACCAGAGGCGATTACAATCCCCTAAAGCAAACACTCGTGATCCACACTTCCAAGTTTTACAAGTCCCGAATCCTGCCTTTACCAAGCGATGTGGCTCTGGAGGTCGAAGTATTCTTGAAAAAACATAGATCAGTTCACCCTCGGCTGCCGGACGAGGCTCCATTGATCTTGAACCCCCGTAATGGCGGACAGGCATACAGCGGGACCCAACTTAGAAAAAACCTGCACATGCTCTTCAACCTTGCTGGAATCAGAAAACTCGACGGCGGGCTGCCTCGCACCCACGACTTCCGCTTCAGCTTCGCAGTGAACGTTCTCCTGCGCTGGTATCGCAGCGGTTTCAGTGTTCAAGCAAAGCTGCCTCTTCTGGCTGCTTACATGGGCCATGTTTCCATACTCTCCACGTACTACTACATGCGATGGATCGAACCTTTGGCCAGCATCGCCAGCTCCCTGTTTGCCGCCCGCTATGGCACCTTGATTGAAGGAGGTGTGCAATGAAAGTCAACCGGGCCAACCTATTGGCAACGCTTCTGCAAGGCTTCTTTGGCAACCATCTTTTCACCATGCGCGGAATGAGCCCGCATACGATCCAAAGTTATCGAGACAGTCTCGTTTTGCTATTGCGATTTGTCGCCTTGCACAAGAACCGCCCTGTCTGTTCGCTGGATCTGGAGGACCTTGGGCCTCGGGAGATCCAGGCTTTCCTGGTCCACTTGGAAGTGGAGCGAAAAAACAGTGCCTCCACTCGAAACATCAGGCTCTCTGCTCTTCATTCTTTCTTCCGCTTCGTTGCTGCTCAGCATCCCGACCGTCTCGATCACGCTCAAAGAATCCTTGGTATTCCGTTTAAAAGAACCGGCTCAAGGGTGATTGACTACCTCGAGTACGATGAGATCCAGCAGATCCTGTCTATCATCGACCAGACCAGACCAAAGGGACGGCGAGATTACGCTCTTCTTGCGACCATGTTCAACACCGGTGCCAGGGTACAGGAGATTCTGGATCTAAGGGCCTGTGACCTTCAGCTCAGCAAGCCATTTCAAGTGCAGCTCACGGGAAAAGGGCGTAAGCAACGCTGCTGTCCTATCTGGCCCCAGACTGCACAGCTTCTGCGCCACCTGTGCAAGGAACTGCACATTGACCTGAGATCCGAAACAAGGGTCTTTCAAAACTGTAGGGCAGCGCCGCTCTCTCGTTTCGGAGTCCGATACATCCTAAACGAGTGCTTGAAACGCGCTCAAGTATCCACTCCTAGTCTATGCTCCAAGCGGCTCCATCCTCATAGTATGAGACACAGCACAGCTGTTGCCCTTTTGAAGTCAGGAGTAGATTTGACGACAATCAGCCAGTGGTTGGGGCATGCCGATCTCAACACGACGAACCGCTATGCCACCATTGACCTTGAAATGAAGCGCAAAGCTATCGAAAGCATTCAACCGGTGGAAAGCCAAGGAAATTGCACTCAACCATGGCGTCACGATGACGCAATTCTTGAATGGCTTGAAGCCCTTTGAGGCTCAAAATAATGTGGAGTTATCCAACAGGGAAGCCTCAGTTAATCAGTACATAGACGGACGACTCCACATTAATAGCAACTTAACATAAGTCGTAGATTAATATCTTTATTGAAGTGCCTGTCCGGTTGCGGAATATAAAAACAGAACCACCAAAAGGATCTTCGTGCAGCACTTTCCGGCAAATTCCAGACAGACCATCAATGCCTTTCCGAAAGTCTGCCGGTTCAACCGCCAGCATTATTCGCATATGGGGGGTTATCTGGATCATACTTTTCCGTGCCAGAATGCTTCGGCAAAAGATTGTAGATCAAGGTCAGCCTTTCCCTTGAAATGCATCCTCATTTTATTGCCGTTGTGGTGTTCCATCTCAACTATACATTCTGTCGAATGTGTCGGCGTTATATCTATGGGAATAAAACCTTGCGAAAGGCTGGCTCCGCAGATATGTGGGGTTTGAAGGGACTTCTGTACTCGTTCTTTAAGATCTGTGTAGCTCAAACCTAATGTTTGGGATATCTTACAGAGGGAATGGTCCTGGCTCAGCATCACCGCTGCTGCCCACAAATCTTCCGGGATACGGCTTCGGTGGTGCTTGCTTTTGCGCCAGTCGGCAAATCTGGATTGGACTTCCGGCAGTGTAGCGGGAAGAAATGCAGGTGATTGGTCCATCGGTAATCCTCCATTGGTTATAAGAAGAATGCCGATTGTAGCAGATCACTTTTATGCTGTCATGGCAGGCTTGCCGAAAGGACACGCGGAACACGGGCGCTGAATTGTTTGAGGACACTAGCGCGCAGCGATGACGTCCGAGTTGAGTGGAAGGTTAGGCCGCACCTGAACGCCTGTTGATGATACGACTGACAAGTGTGGCAAGAGCCCAGTAAACCGTTGCCCAGAAGAAGATGATGAGCACCCAGCCAAACAGGTTTGGTGGGGGAATCATCCATGAGTTCCGCTGAAAAACAGGGAGGCCAATTTTGCTAAATGGCCAGAGTGGAAGGTAGAGAGTTCCGGCGATGAAGGCGGAAAGGCGGTCAGACCCAAGGAGAGTAGAAAAGAAAACTGAGACTAGATGAGTGGATGCAAGGTAGATCCAGATCCGGATGGGTTTCAGCATGATGGAGTGCGACCTAACTTGAAAATCACCGGTTTATCTGGGGCATTTTTTTTGTTGGAATTCATATACTGTCCCTTTATTTCCAAGATGCGCGTGATCTTATGGGGTGCAAGTCCCCTGTATGTATACATTGTTACTGTCGTGAAGACAGGAACATAAATACTAGCTGAAAGCAAGGGCGGGACCGTGAGGGATCTTCATTGAGTGGAAAACCATTCCGCCGGCTAGTCGATTAGCGATCGGCTGCTTCTCGTTACGGAATGACTTCTGTGACAGAAGTTTCCCTTGTAAACATATCCTTGCGGTTCCACCAGACGACCAGGGCTGCAACAACGATCAGCAGGTACGTGTCGTAAGGCTGTGCGTCCGGAAAGATCGGGTTCATGAGCGAGAAGTGGAAGAACGCCGACAGCAGAATGCTGCCACCCGACCTGTTGAACAGTGCAGTTGCGATAATACTTATCGCCAGGCATCCAGCAAAGAACGCCGTGAATGACCACTCGCTCTGCTGGGTTCCGCTCAAGAGAAAGGCTGGAAGATGCCACAGCCCCCATATGGCTCCGAGAATTAACCCGGCCCAGATTGGAGCGAATTTCCTTTGGAGAAGAGGAAGTGCAAGACCCCGCCAGCCGAATTCCTCTATCGGGCCTTTGATGGCGGCAAGAACCAACGCCACGAGCAGAGCCTGAAAGGACGCAAATGGAAATGGTTCCGTGAGAAGGTTCCCTCTAAGCGCCGAACCGGCGATGAAAATCAATGGAATGCCGATGATCAGAAAGGCATGCCAAGCCGCGCCGCAGCGCCAGAGCAACGCCCGCCCAAGGAAGCGCCGCAGCCCCGTGATGCCACCGTTGATGGCAACAAGAGTGAAAGCTGCGATTGCAGGAGCGTACACCGCCAGGAAGAAGAGCGGATGGTTGCCGGTGAGCCGGCCAAACACCGCTTCCATACGTTCCGACAGAAAAATGTACAAACCAAGGATACCCCAGGCCAAGCCGAACGAAATCAGCAGAAATGGGGCTAATGAACCGAAGGGTACTCGGTATGCTTCACGCTCTGAGATGGTTGGGGGCATGTTCTTCCTCTTTGGGGTAAGGCTTCTGAAAATTCATCGTAAACGACATCCTGTTTCCAAAGGATTCCACTGGGACCAAGCCTGCTTCGCCAGCCAGGCGAGATACTGTACCACGCCGCTGGAAATGGGGATCAAAGACGGTCTCGGTCACTGACAATATGCCTGCCGGCTTCAAGGCGCCATAGATCTCCTTCAGCGCCTTGGCCCTGTTCGGAATCTCGCCCAAAACAGTTACGAGAACCGTCGCGTCAAAGCGGTTGCTTCCCAACGTCCCTTGCCCCAGCCCAGCATGCAGAAAATCAATGTTCGACAAGGCTTCGGCAAGAGCCTTCTGCTTGGTTCGCGCCAGCATTCCTTCCTGAATATCCATCGCGACCACGCAACCGTGGTCGCCAACCCGCCCGGCAATTGGGATGGTGAGGCGCCCCGGCCCACAACCGGCATCCAATACGGCCATTCCCGACTCTAGCCCCAAGTGTTCAATGATCGTTTGCGCCCTACAGGTCTTGGTGAAGGGATTATCCATTTCGACCATCCACCGCAACCAGACAGGACAGGGCAGTTGGAATCGACGTGAGCCGACATGCCAAAACGCAAAGACGAGACCAATAATGCATACTACAGCAAGGATGATGTAAGCGACTATTTCCATACGTGTCAGTCAGTTCTCCTCTCACGCCGAACGCGAAAATCACTGGTTTATGTCGGGCATTTTTTTGTTGGAATTCATATACTGTCCCCTTATTTCCGCTCACCTATTTCCGAAACATCCTAACCCAACAGACAGATAACAGGTAGAAAATATTTCCAAAAAATATCGGAGATGGTCAGTAACGTGATATATGCAATAGAGGAACCCCATGTATCGCTAAGGCGGGGAGTATGCTGCACTCTATCCAACCTCTTTTAAAGAAGCCTAGATGAAACAAGCTGCTTCTAAACGAAAACGCACATGATAGCGCCGCCTTTCAGCCTCGCCCACCAAAGAACAGATAGGCAGAGAATATTGCCGCGATCATTCCCGCCAAATCGGCGACAAGCCCCCCGGCTACGGCGTAGCGCATGCGTTTGATGCCGACGGCACCAAAATAGACGGCCAGGATATAGAAGGTGGTCTCGGTGCAGCCCTGGACAATCGCCGACAGACGACCGGCGAAGCTGTCCGGACCGAAGGTTTTCATGGTTTCCACCATCATCGCCCGGGCACCGCTGCCGGAAAGCGGCTTCATCAGCATGGTCGGCAGACGATTTACCCAGGCCGGATCGCAGCCGAGGGAGGTTACCAAGCCCCGCACCCCATTCATGAAGACATCCAGGGCGCCGCTGGCCCGCAGCATGCCGATAGCCACCAACATCGCCACCAGATAGGGAATAAGCATGCATCAAACCCTGCTCATCACCTGGACATGCTTGTCAATTTCTTCAATTTCCCCGTCGCGGCCTTCTTTGTGCAGTTGCTCGCGGAGTTGGTCGAGTTCCTTGTGTAGTTGCGGGATCAGTTGATCGCGAATGTGATCCCGCACATTTTGTTGCGCCCGGCTAAATTCATCGGCGAGTTGTTTGATGGATATTTCCAGCTGTTTTACCTCCTCTCTATCCGGCGCTTTTTTCACTTCTTCGCTCAAGGTATGCAGTCGCCTAGACAGATCAGCAAGCGCTGCCGCCATCTCCTTATCGAGTTTTTGCGACGTTTCTTTCATGGATTTGTCCATCTGTTGCATTGCCTCCTGCATGCCGAATTGCGCAGCAGTAGCGGTGCGTTTTAGGCCGCTCAACATATCGTCAAGAAATCCGGGACGTACAGAACCTTGAACAATGGCCCCGCCTTCCAAGGCTTTGCCCCCTGGCCTTTCTTGGACAATGATCACCGCCTTGCCTTGTTGAACTTTTGGGTTGTTTTCAATGAAAAACTTCGAATCGACCGTCGCGGCGTTTTCAAAATCGGCGGCAATGTTGAGCTCAACCAGGAAATCTCCTTGCTGGGTATAGGAGATTTTTAGCACTTTGCCGATTTCATTTTGTTGAAAATATACAGGATCTTCAATCTTTAACCCTAAAACCTCGGGATAACGCACCTGCAAGGTCAGAGAACTTTGCATACATCCCCATAACAGCAGGAGGATAGGGATAATTGCCGGATAAAAACGGGTTTTATGCTGCATAACGGAGCTCCTTGGATAGTTATCGGTTGGCGAGAAGCATCTCTCCGGCACCATTTCAACGTTTGTCTGCCTTGCTTTCGCTAAAAAGATTATGGACTTGGAAAACATGGCAAAAGCATAGCCCTTTGACGGCGATTTGCAAAAAGAAATCGCAAGAAGAACTCAATATTGGGTAAGATGGGGGAACTTTTTTGGACTTGACCCCGCAACCATGATATCTTCTCTTTGCGCTTCATGGTATGGTTCGTGGTTGGATTTTGCCGGTTGCAAAACTCTGTCGAAAAATGATTACCTTGCACTCTATCAATATGATGCAGGGTACCGGGCGGTTATAACGCCAATCGTTTTTTACAACCGGCTTCATTGCCATGTGGTTTTTACCGAGAGTGATCGCCCATTATGTTCTATCTCCACGTCGCCAACCGTACGGAAAATCTGCTGCGACATCTGGCCCATATCCTTATGGAGGGGGAGCTCCGGGATATCTTTGCCCCCGAGCTGTTTCTTATTCAGAGCCAGGGCATGGAACGGATGGTGGCCCAGAGTTTGGCTGACCAATTCGGCAGTTTCTGCAATTTTCAGTTTTTTTTGCCCCTCGATTTCCTCGGCTTTATCGCTAAAAGACTTGATCTCGGCATCAGCCCCGACGGCTTTGGCCGGCAGCTCCTCACCTGGCGACTCGATGAGCTGCTGCGGGGTCTTGAGGCGGAGGAGTACCAGCTTCTCAGGTACTATCTGACCGGGGAAAATGGCGATCTGAAGCGCTTTCAGCTGGCCCGACGGCTGGCCAATATCTTCGATCAGTACCAGGTGCTGCGTCCTGAATTTTTAAGCCAATGGGAGGTTGGCAAGCGGGCCACCGACCATCCGGCGGAGATTTGGCAGATGGCCCTGTGGCGCCATGTACTTGCGGGTCCCGGCGGCAATATGCATCGGGGGGTGCAGTTTCGCCGCGTGATCGAACGCCTTAGCGGCGAGGACGATCTCTCATCTCTTTTACCAAAGCGTATCTCGGTGATCGGTTTACATACCATGCCGCCGATTTTTCTCGAATACCTGAACCGCCTCGCCGGCCATATGGATGTCCACCTCCTGCTGTTGTCGCCGTGCCGCCATTATTGGGGTGACGTCCTGAGCCAGCGGGCGCAGCTCAAGAGGCAGGCTCGGCAATCGGATGCACAGCAAATGGTTGCCGAAGAGCATCATCCACTCCTTGCCGCCCTTGGTCGGCAGGGTCGGGATTTTCATAATTTGCTCCTGGAAAACGTTGAATTTTTTCAGGAGTCGGATGGCTATGACGAACCTCTTGAAGACGACGACTATGGAGAAGCGTCCCTGTTGCAACGCATCCAGGCGGATCTTCTTGATGACCGGATTGTTGCGTACCAACCGACCAGCGCAAGAGTCGGCGACGATTCGCTCCAGGTGGTGTCGTGCCATTCCCGGCTGCGGGAACTGCAGGTGCTGAGGGACCATTTGCTTGCCCTCCTGCATAAGGACAGCAGCCTTGAACTGCGGCAGATTGTGGTCATGGCCCCGGATATCCAGGAGTACGCCGGCCTCATTCCCGCAGTTTTTGCCGATATCCAGCATTCCATTGCCGACCGCAGTATGCGCAGGCGCAACAGCATTATCGCCGCCTTCCTCGCCTTTTTTGATCTTTTTACCGGCCGCTTCGGCTGGAGCGAGGTCTTTGATCTGTTGCGTCGGCCGACCATTCATCCCCAGTTCCAGCTGGCGGCAGGCGATCTCGAAACCCTGCAGCAGTGGATAATCGGTTCGGGCATCCGCTGGGGTCTATCCGCCGAGCAACGCGGCGAGGAAGGACTGCCGGAATTTGCCGAGACCAGCTGGCGGGCAGGACTCGATCGCCTGCTCATGGGCTATGCCATCGAGGGTGAGGAACTGGTAGACGGGCTGCTGCCCTATCCGGACATCGAGGGCCGGGGGGCGCAGCCTCTCGGGGGGCTGTGCCGCTTTATCGAGATGATCGAAGAGGCCCGTCGGGATTTTCAGCAATCGCGGACCCTGGTTCAGTGGTCGGTGCTTCTTCTGCAATACGGGAAAGTGCTGTTTGGCGACTCCGACGAGCGGGAACTGGTAGAGTTGCGGGCCATCCTCGCCGAACCGGTCGAGTCGATGAGCATCTTCCACGGCAGCCAGGTTGGTTATCCGGTGATCCATGAATGGCTGAACCTATCGGCGCGGGAGAGTCGCACCAGTTCCGGTTTTCTCCGTGGTCAGCTGACCTTTTGCTCAATGTTGCCGATGCGATCGATCCCCTTTCAGGTCGTATGTCTCTTGGGACTGAACGATGGGGTCTTTCCGAAAAATGACAATCATGACACCTTCGACTTGATGGTCGGGGATTTCCGTCCCGGTGACCGTTCGCCACGCGCCGATGACCGCTACCAGTTTCTGGAAGCCCTGCTGGCCGCAAGATCGCATCTGTATCTCAGTTATATCGGCCAGTCGATCCGCAGCGGGGAGGCGATTCCGCCATCGACCGTGGTGAGCGAATTTCTTGAGTTGCTTGAAACCTCCTACGGCGCCGGCGATATGGTGGTCAGCCATCCGCTGCACCCGTTCAGCCGCAAATATTTTGCCGGCGGCGGCAGTGATAAACTCTTCAGTTATAACGATTATTATTGCAGAACCGCAGTCGCCCTGCAGGAGGGCGTGCAGCCTAAAGATGGGTGGTGGCAGGGGAGAATTGAAGGTGAAGTGGCGACCCTGCATCTCGCCGACCTCCTGCGCTTTGTAGCCAATCCGCAGAAGTTTTTTGTCACAGATATCCTCGGCATTCGGTTGGACCTGGGCGCCGAGCTGCCGGAGGAGCGGGAACTCTTCCAATCGACCGGTCTTGACCGCTATCTCGTCGATCAGCACCTGCTGCAACTTGGCCTTGACGGCCGCCTGTCCAGCGGTTTTACGACGGTTGTCGCCGAGGGCCGCTGGCCGCTGGGGGCGCCGGGGGCATTGGCTTTTAGCGAAAAGTCGAGGGCGATAGAGAGCTTTCTCGTGCGAGTTGAAGCCCAGCAGATGGGGCAAAAGCAAGCCGGTCTTCCGGTTGATCTTGCCCTTGGCGGGTACCAGCTGGTAGGCACCTTGAGCAATATCCACGAACAAGGCATTCTTCTGCTCCGTTTCGGCAAGCTGCGCGGCCGGGATTTACTGACCGGTTGGATCCATCACCTGCTGGCACAGCGGCTGCGTCCGGGGGCGGTAACTCGCATCGTCGCTCTCGACACAACCATCGGCTTTGATACGCAGAGCGAAGGGCCGGACCTCCTGCGGCTGCTTGCCCTCTTTGTCGAGGGTTGTTGTCGGCCCCTGCCGCTTTTTCTTGAGCCGGGCCTGGTCTATGCCAGGCAGGAGGCCAATCCGAAATCGCGCACCGCCCCCATCGACAAGGCCATGGCGGCGTATCGGGCAAGTATGGACAAGGGCTACGAGCTGGAGTGGGCACTGCTTTATAGCAACAGGGCAGCGGAAGAAGTCCTCGATGCTGAGTTTGAGGAGCTTTGCCTTGAGATACTCTGTCCGCTGTGGAGGAGTGGTGATGCCAGCTGAATTTCGCATCTTTGACTCGGCCCGTGGGGAATTGATAAAGGGCATTACCCTGGTTGAGGCGAGCGCCGGTACCGGCAAGACCTATGCCATTACCATGCTGGTGCTGCGGGCGGTGGTCGAGCTGCAGGTGCCAATCGACAAAATCCTCATCGTCACCTTCACCAAGGCCGCCACCGAGGAACTGCGCCAGCGTATCAGGAACAAATTGGTTGAGGCGCGAAACCTCTTGGCGGGCAAGGTGGCAGATGCCGCGGCGATCGATCCGACGCTTTTTTCCTGGGCCGAGAGCATAAGCGACCGGCCTCAAGCCCTTTCCCTATTGCAGCTGGCACTCGCCGATATTGACCGAGCCGGGGTCTTTACCATCCATGGCTTTTGTCAGCGCATGTTGGTGGAGCAGGCCTTAGAGAGCGGCCAGCTGTTCGATGTCGAATTGCTGACCGATATCGAACACGTTCGCCTGCAGATCGCCGAAGATTTCTGGCGCAGCCGGATTTACCCTCTCGCCCCCTTGCCCTGCGGCCTGGTGACGAGGGATTTTCCGACCCCGGAGCAGTTGCTGGCCAGTGTGTCTGAGGCGAAGAGAGAAAACTGCCGTATCGAACCCTCGGTCGACCTCTTAGAAGACATTCTTTTCCGGCTCGATGCGGCCATGGCGCAGCTGACCGCCTGGTGGCAAGCGAGGAGTGTCGAGCTCAAAAATCTCTTTGATAAGAGTCTTGGTCAAGGCCATTTTAAAAAACCTTTCAATGATAAATTTGACCTGTGGTTTGCCGAGTTGGATGCCTTTTTTACCGGTGCTACCGCAACCCTGCCGGATACGATCAAGCTCCTCAACCGGCAGCTATTGGCCAACGAGCTGAACGGCCACAAGATCAAAGGCGAAGAAAAAAAACTTTCTTATCTGGCCGCCTGGCCCTTGCCGGAAAGGGAGGTGGAGGCATTGCTGGCGGCGGCGGGCGATCTGCTCCTGTCGCTTCGGGTAGAGCTTGCCGAAAAACTGCGTGCCGAGGTGATGAGCCGCCTCGAACGGCGCGGCAATATCGGCTTTGACGACCTCATTACCCGGCTGTCGCGGGCACTGCAGGGTGATCGGGGGCTGGCCCTCAGAAGGCTGGTGGGGGCAAGGTATGCGGTTGCCCTGATCGATGAATTCCAGGATACCGACGGGGTGCAGTGGCATATCTTTTCCAGTCTCTTCGGGAGGGGGGAGCACGCCCTGTATCTGATCGGCGACCCCAAGCAGGCCATCTATAAATTCCGCGGCGCCGATATCCATTCCTATTTTCTTGCACGGCAGTCGGCTGTCCAGCTTTTAACCCTTGAAAAAAATTACCGCTCCCATCCCTTTCTGGTAGGCGAGGTCAACCGACTCCTTACCTCCCGGCCAAAGCCTTTTTATTTCCCCGCTGACATCCTTGACTATCGTCCGGTGCTTGCGGCAAAAAGCGAGGCTGATGCCGATCTTCGCAGGGCCGGAGTGTCGCCGGCCGGAATGGTTTACTGCACACTTGCCGAAAACGCAGACGATTCCGCTGGGCGCTGGTCATCCGGCAAAGCCGCCGAAAGATTTTTGAGCTTTGCCGTGGCCGAGATAGGGCGACTTCTTGACCCAACCGACCCGGTAGTTCTGCACACTGAACAGGAGCAGCTCCTTGCTCCGCATGATATCGCCGTCCTGGTGCGCAGCCATCGCCAGGCCGAGTCGTACCGGCAGGCGCTGGCCGAGGCGGGCATCCCGGCGGTGGTCGCCAGCCGCGCCTCGGTCTTTCATACCGGCGAATGCCGCGAGTTGCTTTTGCTGCTGCAGGCCATCGCCAACCCCGGCGACATGGTGAAGCTCCGAACATCACTGACCATTTCCTGGTTCGGCTTTACCGGCAACGATCTTTACCAGCTATGGCGTGACGAAGAGCGGCTTAACCAGCTGCACAGCCGGTTTCAGGGTTACCATAAGCGTTGGCGGGAGCAGGGTTTTCTGGCGATGATGAGCCGGCTGCTGGTGGCCGAGGAGGTGCTGGTCACCCTGGCATCTGACCGGTTGGCCGAACGGGCTATTGCCAACATCAACCATCTTCTCGAACTGGTCCAGGAAGAGGAGAGCAGCGAAAACCTTGGTATCAACCAGGTTGTGCAATGGTTGTTGCAGATGACCACGGATGATGCCGCCACGGACGACACTGAACTGCTGCTGGAAAGCGATGAGGAGGCGGTGCGCATTGTCACTATGCATGGCGCCAAGGGACTGGAATACCCGGTGGTGTTCTGTCCTTTTCTCTGGTATCGCAGCGACCGCTTGAGCGGCGAAAAGCATCAGGTATCCGGCCATGACGACGACAACAGCCTGGTAGTCGATTTGGGCTCGTCGCAGTTTTTACAGCGGCGGGACAAAGCGGTCGGCGAACAGATGGCCGAAGACCTTCGGCTTCTCTATGTTGCAATTACCCGTGCCAAAATTCGCTGTTATGTCATGTGGGCGGATGTTAAACCGCATATTCCCGTCGCCGATTCTTTCCAGTCCGCCCTTGGCTATCTGCTTTTTCCCGGCGGGGCGCTGCCGTATCAGGGGCAGCAGGAACAGCTGCAGGAAGTGGCGCAACACCATCCGCTGCAGATGCTGACCATTTCAGGCCTCGATGCCTCGGTATCCGCCACCGCCCGGGTAAGGTCCCAGGAACTCCGCCCACTTGCTGCCTCGGGCCGGTCGTTGTATACCGACTGGCAGATGTCGAGCTACTCGGCCATGGCCATGCTCAGTGAATACGCGCAGGAAGCGGAAGTTGCCGCAAGCCGGGCCGGTCGCCTGGTGCCGGTTCCAGGATTGCCGATGGGGGCAAGTTTCGGCAACGTCATCCACGACCTGTTGGACGAACTATCGTTTGCCGTGATTGCCCGCCGGGGGGAGCAGGATAATACCCCGCTGCTGCGGCAGAAATGTCTGCGTTATGGGGTGGGGGCCGAGCCCGAGGGGATCGAAAAACTACTGCAGCAGGTGGTGACGACACCGCTCCGAACCGGCGCAGGCACATTCAGCCTGGCCATGGTCGATGAAGGCCGGTGTCTCAAAGAGATGGGTTTCTATTTCCACCTCGGACTCCTGGCAACCGAGCGGATCAATGAAATTTTGGCAGGTGAACCGACGGTGGTGCCACTTGCGCATAAGACCATGCGCGGCTACCTCACCGGTTTTATCGATCTAATCTGCGAATTCGCCGGCAAATATTATATCCTTGATTATAAAACCAATTTTCTCGGTGACGTCCTGGCCGATTACCAGACCGATAAGCTCATTGCCGCCATGCAGTCCCATAACTACGGCCTGCAGTACTGGATCTACTCCCTGGTTCTGCATCGGCATCTGCAGAACCGCATTGCCGATTATCGCTATCACGACCATTTCGGTGGCGTCATGTACCTTTTTGTTCGCGGCATGACCCCGGATATCCCCGGCAGCGGCGTCTTTGCCACCCTTCCCGACTACGAAAAAGTGCTGGCGCTTGACCGGGCAGTAGGAGGGCTTGCAGATGAATGACCTGAACTTTCCCTCCCTTGATCGTTATTTTGCTGAGTTTCTCGCCGCTCGTTCGGGATTGTCGGGGGCGGCGAAGGAGCGATTTCAGGAGCTGGTTGCCAGGGTTTCAGGGGCACTTGAGGAAGGCCATAGCTGCCTGTCGGTGAGCGAGGGAGATGAGCGGTTTCTCTCCGTTAGTTCCTTAGTCTCAGGCGGTGGACCAACCCCCTTGGTCATCTACAACCACCGGCTCTATCTGCATCGCTACTTCCACTATGAGACCCGTCTGGCTGAGCAGATCAGGATCATGGCGGCGATAACCATGGCCCCGGAGCTGGATGAACAGCTGATAGACACATATTTTGACGATTCCGGGACGGGTACCGATTGGCAGAAAGAGGCGGCGGAGGTCGCTCTTTGTCGGGCACTGACAATCATCTGCGGTGGGCCGGGCACCGGCAAAACGACGACAGTGGTGAAGATCCTTGCCCTCCTGTTGCAGGCGGCTGAAGGCCGGCGAGTCCCGGCGGTGGCCCTCGCCGCACCCACCGGCAAGGCGGCGATGCGCTTGAGCGAGGCGGTCGGCAAGAGTCTCGCCCATCTTCAGCTTCCCGAAAAGGTTAAGAACGCTCTGCCGACCGCTGCCTCCACTTTGCACCGACTGCTCGGAGTCCGGCGTGGCTCGCCGCAATTCAGGCATAACCGGGACAATCCCTTGGGTTGGGATATTGTAGTGGTTGATGAGGCCTCGATGGTCGATCTGGCATTGATGAGTAAACTTGTCGATGCCATCAAGCCCGGAGCACGTCTCATTCTTCTTGGCGACAAGGACCAACTGGCCTCGGTCGAGTCCGGAGCGGTGCTCGGCGATTTTATCCGGAGTCTGCCCCAAAACACCGTCGAATTGCAAAGAACCTATCGGTTTGAGGTAGGGATCAAGCAGCTGGCCGAGGCGATCAACGGCGCCGACAGCGCCACTGCCTGGGGGGTATTGCAGGAATCACAAGCGACCAATGTGTCTGTTTTGACTGAGGAGATGGTTGGTTTTATCAGCAGACGTTATGTCCCTTTCATGGCGATGGCAAATCAACCAGGGGCCCTTGATATTGTGCAGCTCTTCGCCCAGTTTAACAGCTTTCGCGTCCTTTGCGCCCTGCATTACGGCAACCGGGGTGTGGACCCGATCAACCGGCAGGTGGAACTGGCCCTTATGCAGCACGGTTTCCCCTGCAGGCCGGATACCTGGTACCCCGGCCGGCCGGTATTGATCACCAGGAACGATTATAGCCTCGATCTGTATAACGGCGATATCGGCATCTGCCTTGCAGATCCTGAAAATGGCGAACTGCAGGTGTGGTTCGAGCGGGCAGGCGGCGGATGGCGCAGCTATCCACCTTCCCGCCTGCCAGGCTGCAAGACCGTTTTTGCCATGACCATCCATAAAAGCCAGGGTTCCGAATTTGACGAGGTACTGGTTGTCCTGCCGGAAGAGGATAACCGTATCCTCAGCCGCGAGCTGGTTTATACGGCAGTCACCCGGGCGAAGAAGGCGGTGCGGCTGGTGGCTGAAAAAGAGATATTGCGGTTGGCGCTTTCAAGAAATATTGAGCGAACCAGCGGTCTTGTCGATTTATTGACAGCATAGCGATGCTTCTTCTCGATAAAATCCCGAAAGACTTTGAAAAAATGACAGGGTAAAGTAATTGCCTGAAAAATGTGTTATAATAGAAATACGTTACAGTTGGTAAGGCGGTAAAGCCATTGGTGCAACGCTCATCTTGTAGTGAAGTCGGGAGGAAGGTGTGGCAGCGAGATTGAAAATATTTTTCCTTACAGAAACTTTAACCTCAGGGCCGGAAGAAGATAGGCAGGTCTTTACCGTCAGTCAACTGATGCCGGCGGGGGCAATGCTTGTTGCCCTTGAAGGCGGGAGCCAAGGAACATCAGGGAGGGCAGGTGATACGCACCTGGGTATTGAGCTGATTCCCGGTGACGGTGTGGAGTATTCTGCCGATAAGAGGGCTTTGCTGGCAACAACGCCCGGCTATCCGCAAATGGTGCGCGTCAAGGAAGGTTCGGGGGAAAAGATCATCATCGATCTCGAACCGCTCTTTTTTATCAGTGAGGATGGCTGGACGGTGAAAATGAACCTTTACCCGCCGGTTGCCGGCAATTCGTTGCCGGGGGCAGCGGAAATTTTGGCGATACTTGAAAAGGCAAACGTCCGTTCAGGTGTGCGGGAAAAGAACATAGCTGCCTGCATCGCTGCAGTGCATAGCGAACAGCGGCCACATAAAAATCAGGTTATCGCTCGTGGCCGCTTGCCGGTGAATGGCGAAAACGGTTGGCTGCGCATCGATATCGCGGTTGGCACCCAGGCGGGTAAGGAACTTGGTGATGGCCACATGGATTTTCGCGAGCGGCATATGTTTAGCGGAGTTGATAAGGGTCAGCTTCTGGCCACCAAGGTTGCGGCAACCGCCGGGCTGCCGGGTGTCAACGTGTATGGCCATGAAGTGCCGCAGATACCGGGCAGAGACCTGATTATCAAAACCGCCGAGGATGTTCTCTATGACGAAGGTACGGGGGAGATCCATGCCGCCATTGCCGGAGTGCTATCGGCGGTCACCGACACCAGTGTCCGGGTGACCGCGAAGCTCAGCATTTCCGGTGATATCGACTTTCAGATCGGCAATGTAGAATCACGGGATGCAGTTGAAATCAGCGGTTCGATCAAGCCTGGCTTCAAGGTTATCACCGGCGGTGATGTGCTGCTCGGCGGCAGCGTCGAGTCGGCGCATATAAGCAGCCGCGGCAATGTAGTAATTCGCGGCGGGATCATGGGGGATGAGGCGACTGTAGAGGCTGATGGCGATGTTGATATCCCGGTTATCGGCAATGGATCAATTTCCTGTAAAGGATCGGTGCGGGTCAGTCGTGAGGCGTATCATGCCGAGATCAGGTGTCTGCAGGATATCATCTTCACCGGTCAGGCCAGGGTGGTAAGTTCCGATCTCTTTGCCGGCGGCAGTATAACGGCCGTCGAGGTCGACACCGATACCAGTCCCAATTCCCTGCTTGCCGCGGCTACCATGCCGGAAAGATACGCCAGGTATTATAAATTGCTGAAAGCTTTTCACCAGGCGCAGGCAGCCGTTGATGCCTGGCATCGGCGCTTTGGTTCGGCGGTAGCCAATGACGAGATGGCAGAGCTCAATGAAGAACTCGCCGATGCCAAGAGTTCTCTTGCTTCGTATAACCTCGTTCCCGGTGTTGGCGAGCGCGACAGGTCAGGCGGTCTGCGTTACGCCTGCCGCCAAAAAATAACGGTAAAAGGGCTGATTCGCAGTGGAGCTGTCATTCGCATCGGCAATACCGAGGCAACGCTGAAAAAAAACTATGGAGAAGGCCACTTTGCCCTTAACAGTGATACCGGCAAACTTGAATTCCACTCCGATGGCAATGGCCAGAAGGCAGCAGCGGTAGAAGTGGTATAACGGAAAAAGAGAAGGAGAGTACAGCAATGTTTGTGAAACAGTGGATGGCGACCGAAGTCGTGACTGTTGCGCCTAACGAGACCATCGGCGCAGCCGGAAAATTGCTCAAAGGCCACAAGATCAGACGCCTACCGGTGGTTGAGGAAGGGGTGTTGGTTGGTATCATAAGCCCCCGCGACCTGGAAAAGGTGATGCCGTCGATGCTCGATGCCGATGGCGCCTCGGAAGAGGAATTTGTCGCCGCCAACACGGAAATACGAACGGTTATGACGGCCTCGCCGATCACCGTCGAACCGGACGACACCCTGGTTGAGGCGATCAAGAAGATGCGGCGCAATAAAATTGACGGTCTTCCTGTGGTCGAAGACATGCAGCTCGTCGGAATCCTCAGTATTACCGATATTCTCGATGCCTTTCTGGAGGTCATGACCGGTGGGCAGGCGGGAACGCGGTTTGACCTGAAAATTGATCAAACTCCCGAGGCCTTTTATAAAATGATCAAGGCCTTTCAAAAACAGAACAAAGAAATTCTCGCCATCTCCCAGCACTATGGGTATAGCGCAGAGCATCATCTGGTCACCGTCCATATCAAAGAAAATGATAACGATGAGCTCGTTGATATGTTATGGAAGAGTGAGGTAACCGTTGAAAGGATTACCCCGGTGTCTTGAACGTATTTATTGTTCGAGAGTTTTTTTCAGTTGGGGTAAGATAAGGGACTTTTTTGGGAAAATGAGCCTGTCAGATAAAATATCAACGTGGGTCATATGATGAATGAAAAAGAACTGCAAAAACAATTACAAACCAAGGTGAAGAAAAAACTCGAATCGTTGTTCGAGCGTTACAAAATGGACTTTGGCGGTATTGATGCCTCCTTGAAATGGAAGCCGATTGTCCTCATCATCGGTAATTATTCGTCGGGCAAGTCGACCCTTATCAACGAGTTTGTCGGTCAGGATATTCAGCGGACGGGACAGGCTCCCACCGACGATTCCTTCACCATCATCACCTCCGATCCGGGAATATCGGGTGCGGAAACGCCCGGTTCGACCCTGGTAAACGATGAAAAGCTGCCTTTTGGCCTTTTTAAACAGTTTGGCGAAAGACTCATCTCGCATATCTGCATGAAGCAGATCGTCAGCCCGGTCCTCGCGAACATGGCGATCATCGACAGTCCGGGGATGCTCGATGCCACCAGCGAAAACGACCGGGGCTATGATTACATGAAGGTTCTCGGCGAATTTGCCAAGATGGCCGACCTTATAGTGCTGATGTTTGATCCGCACAAGGCTGGTACCATTAAGGAATCCTATGACGCCATCCGCAACACCCTGCCGGAGAAATCAGGCGAACATCGCATCGTTTTTGTCATGAGCCGAATCGACGAATGTGACAATCTCAGCGATTTTACCCGCTCCTACGGTACCCTGTGCTGGAATATGTCGCAGATGACCGGCCGCAAGGATATCCCGCATATTTATCTTACCTATTCGCCCCATGTCGCCAATCTCAAGACCGTTGCCGAAGATTGGCCACAGGAACGGGAGCAATTGATCGATAAAATTAATAAGGCGCCGAATTTTCGCATCAACCATATCCTCGAAGATATCGATCGGCAGGTCAACGAGGTACAGATTGTTGCCCAGGCAGTCGGCGAATTTCTCAGGCGGGCCAACACCCTGTTCTGGAAATTTGCCAATGTCACCTTTGGCTTGGCAATTGTCCTGTTTCTTTTTGGTGATTTGTTTTTTTCCACCTTCTTCTCCTTCCCGGACACTACCCTTCTTGCCTCGCTGAAAAGCGGGGCGATTGAGCCGTCCACACTGATTGTTCCAGGTGCTCTGGCTTTGGTGACGCTGTTCCTCGGTTTCTTCGGCTATAGCAAGATTGCCTTTCGCCGGCTGATGAAGAAATCTCTGGCCAACTCCGCCGGTCTGGTAGTTCTCGACAATGATTATCGGCGAAATCTCTGGCGCAAGATGGAATTCAAAGCCCGACAAAATCTCATCGGTTTGACCGTCAACGATTTGTGGAGCGGTTACGGCAGGAGCCTCACCAAAATTGACCATTTTCTCAATTACGATCTGAAAATGTACTACGATAAGATCGGCACCTGAGTTTTAGCAGCTTGGATACCTTGTTTGTGGGCTGGAGGTGGTTTTGCCATCGTCCAGCCTTTTTTCATTGGAGGTATTGCGGAAAACTACTGGATCACCTGAACTTTGTACATGCCATGTTTTATAACCTGGTGAAGTGACTCTTTTGCAAATTGCAAACCTTTCGTTGCGGCACCAGCATAATTCACAAGATCAAAATTTTCCAGTTGCAACATAAATTGGTAAAATAGAAATCTGTTCAATCCGAAATAATTGTGATCCGAATTGATCTCCGTCCTCGCAAGGCAACTCCGCGGGACAGTGCAGTTTCAGTCGGGCGGCGCTGTCGGGCAAGGGACAAGGGTCAGCATGTGCTTTACGAAAAAAGACCGGGGGCAACAACCATGACAACTACCAGGATACTCGTTGTTGAAGATGAAGGGGTCCTCGCCCTGCAGATCAGCAGGGATCTGGAAATGCTGGGGTATGCGGTGGTGGGGATCTTTGCCTCGGGTGCGGAAACCCTGAAAAGCATAGTCGCGGCAGGACCGGATCTGGTACTCATGGACATCCACCTGGCTGGCGAAATCGACGGCGTAGAGACGGCTGAAAAAATAGCCGACGTGCTCGACATCCCGGTGGTTTTCCTCAGCGCCCACTCAGAAGATGAGATCATTGACCGGGTAAAAAACATCACACCTGATGGATACCTCCTGAAGCCCATCGGGCCGCATGAACTGCATATCGGCATCCAGGTAGCGCTCGCCAGGCATGAAAAAAATCGCCAACTGAAAGAAACGCAGCGCTGGCTTGCCACCGTCCTGAAGAGTACCGGGGAGGCCATAATTACTACTGACAACGCCTGCCGGGTGACCCTGATGAATCTCAGGGCGGAACAGTACACGGGCTGGACCACAGCAGAGGCCATGGGCAAAAGGCTTCATGAGGTGCTGCGCCTTCAGGCCGATGGCGTTATGGCTTTGCCCATTGAAGAGCAACTGCAGGCTGCCGTTCTTGGGGAAGGTCGAACCATTAATTTCTTTGAGGGGTGCAGTGTCATTGGTCGCGATAGCACCCAAATGCCGGTCGATGGCAGCGCCGCACCGATCCACGGCGAAAAGGGCATCATCGTCGGAACAGTGCTGACCTTCCGGGATGTTACCGAGCGTCAGCGACTGCGGCTGTACCGCTGTCTTGCCGGCAAGGTGTTTGAGATTCTCAGCACCACCTCCGATTTTAAGGATGCGATAGAGAATATTCTTAGCGCCATTCAACACGCGACTGGCTGTGACGCCGTGGGAATACGGCTGCAACACGGAGAGGACTTCCCCTATTTGGCGCAACGCGGTTTCTCCGGCGATTTTCTCCGCAGCGAAAACAGCCTGGTCGACCGCGACAAGGAAGGCGCCATCTGCCGAGGACCGGACGGCAAGGTCAAGCTGGAATGCACCTGCGGCATGGTTATTGCCGGAAAGACCGACCCGGCCCATCCGCTGTGTACTCCGGGCGGAAGCTTCTGGACCAACGATTCCCTGCCGCTTCTCAAGCTTCCGGTTGATGCCGAGCCACGACTCCATCACCGCAACCACTGCATCCACCATGGCTTTATGTCGGTGACCCTGGTGCCGATCCGGGAAAAACAACAGATTGTCGGCCTCCTGCAACTGAACCACCGCAAAAAGGACGCGTTCAGCCTTGAGGTGGTCGAGATCCTCGAGACAATGGCCAACAGTATCGGTGAGGCTTTGCTGCGCAGGCAGGCGGAAGAAGCGTTGAAGCAGCATAAAATACGCCTTCAAGAGGCCCATGACATGCTGGAGGTACGCGTGGCCGAAAAAACACGAGATCTCTCCGCGGCCAACGAACTCTTAATGTTGGAGATTAAAGAACGCCTGCGCGCCGAAGAATCGCTTGAAATTCAAAGCGATATACACGCTATCCTGAGCACCAGTTCGATAGTTCTTTTGTTTGGCAGAGACCGGGAAAGCGTCATCCATTCGGTCTGCGAGGTGGCGGTGGAATCCGGGCATTTCAACCTGGCTTGGGCCGGTTTCTTAGACAGCGAAGGACAGGTGAACATCATGAGCGCCGCCGGGCCTGCGACACGCTACCTCAAAGGAATCACCATCACCAATGATGGAACGCTGGTTTCCGGGCAAGGGCCGACCGGTACCTGCATCCGCACCAATCGTACGATAATTAATGATGATTTTGCAATCGACCCTGCCTGCACCCACTGGCGGGAACAGGCCCTTGCCCACGGCTTGCGCTCTTCAGTAAAAATCCCCATCCGCGAAGGG
>Ga0105047_10000722_pt1 | contig 57267 bp, 52 predicted proteins | sample MAT04_FD_78384 | JGI IMG/M metagenome (GOLD analysis project Ga0105047, IMG submission 78384) | Freshwater microbial communities from Lake Fryxell liftoff mats and glacier meltwater in Antarctica - MAT-04 (megahit assembly) | ecosystem: Environmental > Aquatic > Freshwater > Ice > Liftoff... | reverse complement strand
CAGGCGATTGGCCGGATGGGCAACTTTGTCAACCAGGAACTCTACGGCCCGGCGACCAATGTACCGTGGGCGTTTCACATCAACCCGAACTTTCCGTGCCAGTTGCCCGACGGCATCCCGCAGGGCATCCAGTACTGCGGCGAAGCAGGCCCGCTGACCCAACAGACGTTGGACTGGTACGCTGGCCAGGGCTTTCATCCCACCTTTTTCTACGAAGCGTTGTGGAACCTGGCCATGTTTGCGCTGTTGACCTTTCTCTTCAAGCGCTACGGCGAACGCTTCCGCAAGGGCGACGGCGTGCTGCTCTATTTCATTGCCTACCCACTTGGCCGCTTTTGGGTCGAGATGTTCCGCCCCGATGCCTGGGTGATGGGCAACATGGCCACGGCGCAGTGGATTGCCGTGGTCTGTGTCGTGGTCAGCCTCGTGGCGCTCTTCTTGCGCCATCGCAAGTGGCACTGGCGCGACCGGCCCAGCGATTCGATGATCTACATGCAAGGAGTCGCGCCGGCGCCGGCGGCCGAAACCGCTTAGGTTTTTACGGCAGGGGCGCAGCGCAAAACCGGACGATCGGTTTTGCGCTGCGCCCCTACGCTACCTGCTCAATAGCGCGTCATGGCCGCGATCTTGCCCACCTTCTCGAGCCCCGCGTGTGCCTCGAGTATGGTCACCCCGATGTTCTGGGCCAGGGCGCGGCGCAGGCAGCTTTCGACGGCATCCGGCAAGACCTGAACGCGCCCACTCTGGAGGTCGGCTTCTTCGGTCAAATCGAGCAAGATGTAGCCGGAGTCGACAAAGCGGTAGGCCTGCTGGACGTAATCGTTCAACGTCACGACATGCGACGCACGGCCCTGCTGCACGGCGGTCAGCGTCTCCGCCAGACCGACGACGGCGTTGCCACCCTTCATGGCCGTCGTGATGATCTCCTCGACAATCGCCTGCGCCTCGCGTTCCTCTTCTTTGGCCGCCAGTTCCAGCGCCTTCTCGCGCAGGTCATTGGGTGAGGCATTGGCGTCGGCGGCAATCTGGCCGATGATCATCGAGCGCAGGCGGATGCTCAACAACTCCTTGAAGATCGCCACCGTCTTGTCGGTGCCGGCCAGAATCAGGCGGCGGGCGTCGCTGCTGCGGTAGAACGCTTCGGCCAACTCGGCAGCTTCCTGCAGATTCTGGCGCGCATGGCCGGTTTGTTGGCGCTGAATGCGCGGATTGGCCCAGCCGCCGGCGCGGTGCAGTTTGACCTCTTCGCCCAGATAGCCTTCGGCGGCTTCGAGGTTGCCCATATTGAACATGTAGAGGCGCGCGCCTTCTTGGTCGACATGGACGACACCGCAGCGCTCATAGAGGTCGAGCAGTCGCGCCAGTTGGCGAACATAGGGGCGGAAACTCACAAACGCGAAATCTTCCACCGGCACCCCGACGCTGAAGGCCCACCAGAAGTCCTTCTTGGCGCAACTGAACATGATCACGCCGCGCCCATGCCGGTTGTAGCCCATATCAATATAGTTCTGCATGCGCTTGGCGTCTTCGGCATCGGCCCCTTCGGCGCCGTCCAGGAGGCTGCGCAGGGCGACCTTGTACTGGTCACCGGTGCGCCGCTGTGGATCGAGGTTCAGGTAAACACTGAGTACGGGTGCATCAAAGCTCTCGAACTCGACTGCCCGGCGAACATCATACTCGGTCAACATAGTTTACCTCCGCTTCAGTCGTGACGTTGATAAATGGAACATGGGGTGGTGATTGACAATGTGCGCGTCATGTACAGCTCCCCTTGCTGAAAATTGCGAGCAGCGTAATAGGCGCGGGTTCCCGTGGCAGCAATGACACTGATCTGGGTATAACCTTCGGCAAGGCTGATCCGGCAGGCGGCATCGAGCAATTGGGTGCCCAAGCCGGCGTGTTGGGTTTGGCCTTGGCTGGCGGCGCCGATCGACAGGGCCGGGCCATAGACGTGTACCTCACGAATCATGGCGTTGCCCGCCAGCTCCGGCAAGAAGGCACGGCTGCCGGCGTCGCTGGCGTGCGGCAGGCTGAGGCGTAGAAAAGCGGCAATCTGACCGGCCTCGCCATCCTGCGCGTTGGTGACGAATTGCAGAAAATGTTCGCGCGTCAGGTCGGTGTCGTAGGTATGCACCTGCAGCACCAGTTGTTCAGCGGTCACCACACGCCGCCGGATTTCACGGCAGCGGATGCAGCCACAACGTTGGCCGCGCCGCGCAAGTTCCGCGTGCACGACCTGGCGCAGGTTGCTTAGTTTGACGCCCGCCTCGATGTGATGCGCCGGGATATCGCGAAAGAGCCGGTTCACACGCGTGTAGGGCGGGATCGTGGGCTTGACGTCTGCGAGCAGTGCCACGAGGTCGGCTTCACTGTAAGGGAGATAACGGCCCGCCAGGTAGTGGTCATAGAGTAGCGTGCCGGCGATCAGCGAACAGGGATAAATCTTCATCTCGTCGGGGCGAATGGCCGGATCCGTGAAGAAACGCGCGAAGTCAGCGCGGTCTTTCGCCGGCGTCGCGCCAAAGAGATTGGGCATCCAGTGCAGTTGTAGCTTGAAGCCTGCCGTGCGCAGCAAGCCCAGCGCACGGCGTACGGCGTCCACATCATGGCCGCGCTGGTTCAAGGCGAGCACCTCATCGTCGAGGCTCTGCACGCCAATCTGCACCTTGGTCACGCCGAGGCGACGCAGGTGGCGAATCTCCTCCGGCGTAATCCAATCCGGCCGGGTCTCGATTACCAGCCCCACGTTGCGATGATGGGCGTTGACATTGACTGCCTGCGCTTCCGCCAGCGAGCGCGACGCACGGGCCTCCGGATCGCCGGCGGCATTCATGGCGTCGAAACAGCGCTGCACAAACCACTCCCGGTAATCGTGGCTGTACGCGCTCCAGGTGCCGCCCAGGATCAGCAACTCCACCTTGCTGGCATCGTGACCGATGCTCTCGAAGGAGCGGATGCGCCCCAGCGTTTGCAAGTAGGGATCAAAGCCGTCGCGTTCGGCGCGCTGGCAGCCCGGCTCGTCAAAGAGATAGCTCTTGGGCATGCGCCAGTCGTCGGGGCAAAAGATGCATTTGCCGGGGCAGCCGGCCGGCGCCGTGAGCACGGTGACTGGGGCTACACCGCTCTGCGTGCGCATTGGCTTCATGCGAATACGGCTCTCCAGCAGCGGATCCGCCTCGATGTCGCCTTCAGCCACCAGGTGGCGGTAGCCGGCCACCAGGCTGGCCTTGGAGTAGAGTCCTTTGCCGTCCATGGGGAAGCGCATCAAGATGGCCTGCAGGCTGTGGTTCTCCTCCCAGGCATCTTCCGGGATGGCCAACATGGCATGGAAGATGGCGACCAGCGCGGCGCTGTGGTCAGCCGGATCGTAGCTGCGGCGTTTGGCCTGCCATGCCGCGCTCTTTTGGAAGACGTCGGCGGGTATATCGGCTTGCGAAAGAATTCGTTTCATGAAGTTGTCTAAGTGAGGCCCTGCGCGCGTGCAATCTCAAGCTCGCCGGGGCGTCTGGCGCCGGCGGGCGGGAAAATCCAATCCACACGCAGCCAGAAGCCTGCGAGCACTTTTGAGCGCAGCACGCCACCCTCAGCGCACAGCGGGAACAGTTGATCGATCACCAACTCGAAAATCGTGACCGTGCGTGTGATCGGGTCGACGAGCCAATACTCACGCACCCCGGCGCGACCATAGTTGATGCGCTTCTCGACCGAGTCATACTGGCGACTGCTGGGCAAGATAATCTCGACGGCAAGGTCAGGCGCCCCATTTACATAGACCTCGCCGGCCAGATACATGCGGTCACGGCTGAGGAATGAGCTATCGGGTTGATAGACGTTGTCCGTGTTGAGCCGATAAGCCGCATTTTCGCCTAGGACTATCCCAAGTTCGTTTGCCCCGACAAAATTGCTGATCGTGGTCAACAAGAAGCTCTGTAGCGCTGCATGTTCGAAGGTCGCCGGGGATGCCATGACAAATACTCCTTCAATCAGGTCTGACTTGTGCTCACTCTGCGGGGAGGCGATATAATCTTCGGCAGAGAGACGCGCGGTTGCCGGTGTGTCGAATAGCGTTGTCAGGCGCACGTTGAGCATCGATCCTCCTAGGGAAAGTCATCCTTCATCAGCTAGTATACCACAAAGCGCAAGGGGTTTCTACGTCATGCGTGCAGAGGTCCAGGCCCAGTTATTGGCGCTCAACCAGGCATTCTACGCCACAGTCGCCGGCGATTTCGACCACACGCGATCGGCGGTATCGACGGGCATGACGCAGGTCGTGCAACGCAGCGCGCCCCAGCTTGGCAACGTGGGTTGCGGTATACTGGACGTAGGCTGCGGCAACGGGCGGTTTGCCTGGGCGCTGGAACAAGCCAATGGGGTCGCCGATTATGTGGGCGTCGACAACGACCCCCATCTGGTGCAGCGGGCGCGTGAACAGGTCGCAACGCTCACGCATGTGCGTACTGCCTTTGTGCAGGCCGATTTGGCCGGCGCCAGCTGGATCGAGCGGATACCGGCCACCCGTCGCTTCGACCTGGTCGTTTGTCTGGCCACTTTGCAGCACTTTCCGGCCTATGAACGGCGGCGGCGGCTGATCGCAGAGATGGCGGGCCGATTGGCGGTGGATGGCCGGCTGGTCATCTCCGGTTGGCAGTTTCTGGAGGCCGCGCGCTTTCGTCAAAAGCAGATTGCGTGGGAGACCCTGGGGTTGCACGCGCAGGATGTGGAAGCCGGCGATGCGCTTCTGCCGTGGCAACAGGGCGGCTATGCGGTTCGCTACGTTCACCAGATCGACATGGCCGAAATGAGCAGGTTGGCTGCCGATAGCGGGCTCACGATCACCGAATTCTTCCGCGCCGATGGCAAGGAAGGCAATCTCAATCTTTATGTATTTCTGAAAGTTGGTTGATATGACGATGTCCACGTTGTCCGATTCGCGTACAGTAGAGATGGTGGAAGCATTTCGCCAGCAGTTCGACGCCGCCCCTACCCACGTCAGCAGTGGGCCTGGCCGCGTCAACCTGATTGGCGAGCACACCGACTACAACGACGGCTTTGTGTTGCCGGTTGCGCTCAAGCGCGATGTGCGGTTTGTCTTTCGGCCGCGCGCCGACCGCAGCGTTCGCCTTTTTTCGCTAGAGTATAGCGAACCCTACACCTTTGACCTGGATCGTCTGGCCCACGACGACGACAGCCTGTGGGTCAATTACGTGCAGGGCATGGCCTGGAGCCTGGAAGAGGCCGGACTGCGCCTGACGGGCATCGACGCCGTCTTGAGCGGCAATGTGCCGCGCGGCAGCGGGCTGAGCAGTTCGGCGGCTTTGGAGGTCAGCGCCGCGCATGCCTTTATGGCGGCGGCGGACCAGCTCACCGTGCTCACCGGCCCGCAGATCGCCAAAGCCGCCCAGCGCGCCGAGAACGAATTTGTCGGCGTCAACTGCGGCATCATGGATCAATTTATCAGCGTGCTGGGCAAAGAGAACCACGCCCTGCTCATCGACTGTCGCTCGCTTACCTATGAATTGGTGCCGATGCCGGAAGATGCCGCGCTCGTGATCGGTAACACGCGTGCGAGCCGCTCGCTGGCATCCAGCGCCTATAACGAGCGGCGTGCCGAATGCGAGGCGGGTGTGGCGCTGTTACAGAGCGCGCTGCCGGCCATCCGCGCCCTGCGCGACGTGACCAGCACCGAGCTGGAAGAACACAAGACACTGCTGCCGGAGAGTATCTACCGGCGCTGCCGGCATATCGTGTCGGAAAACGAGCGCGTGATGGAGACGGTGGATGCCTTCTGCCGCAATGACCTGGTAAGCGTGGGCCGCCTGATGGACGCCAGCCATGAAAGTTTGCGCGACGACTACTTGGTGAGCAGCCCCGCACTCGACGCCATGGTGGCAGCGATGCGCAGCACCCCCGGCTGTTTTGGCGCACGGCTCACGGGGGCTGGCTTTGGCGGCTGCGCCGTGGCCCTGGTGGAGCCAGGGGCCGAGCAGTTGGTGGCGGATGCCATCTTCGAGCAATACCCACGTGCGACGAATATTTGGCCCGAAGTCTACACGACGCGTGCCAGTGACGGCGCTAAAGTTGAGACATTGGCCTGAGCGATTTGGGACAGACGCCACGGGCTGATAGTATGTCGACAGGAATTACGAGCCATTCAGGTTTACGAAAGGGATGATTGATGAGCGAGCCAACTTTGGGGCCTACTGGGGGTAGCGGTGGCCAGGAATTTAGTGACTACGCAGCGCCGGCCGGCACGGCGGTGTGCGAACTGCATATCTTTATCGGCAATTATGTCGACGCCATCCAGCTTGCCTACGCCGGCGCCGATGATGTCCTCGTCCGTCTGCCCAAGATCGGCGGTCAGGGCCTACCCAGCGCCGGCCGTCACGTCTTGACGCTTGACGCCGACGAAAGCATCACCGGGATCAGCGGGCGCAGCGGGAAGTACGTCGACAGTATTCGGATTCACACGAACAAGCGGACCTCCGATAGCTTTGGCGGCCATGGCGGTGAGCACGATTATCGCTTCGAGGTCGCCGACAACGAAGAGATTGCCGGCTTCTTTGGCCGCGCCGATTGGTTTGTCGACGCGCTCGGCGTAATCGTGCGCAAACGCACCGTCGTGCCGGTTGCGGCGGCAGCGGTTGCGGCGGCGCCAGTCGCACCCGCAGCCAAGGCCCCCAAGGCGAAGGCCCCGGCCAAAGCAACCGCACCGGTCACGGCAGCAGCGCCAGTTGCGGCTGAAGCGCCGGCTGAAGCGCCAGTCGTGCCGGCCGCCAAGCCGGCCAAGGCAACCGTCGCCAAGACGATCGAGGTGCAGGCGAAACCCGCCGAGAGTGCCCCGACGCGCAGCGCAGCCGTGGTGGAGCTTGCCGCGCGCGCGCCACGCCGCGATGATCTCGAGAAGGTGGAAGGCATTGGCCCCAAGATCGCAGAAATCCTCATCGAAAATGGCATTCCTGATCTGCAGGCGCTGGCCGCCACACCGGTCGAACAACTGAGCAAGATTCTGAGCGCCGCCGGCGCGCGCTATCGCTTTGCCGACCCCACCACGTGGCCGCAGCAGGCGGCGCTGGGCGCCAGCGGCGATTGGGCGGGCATGGAAGCGCTGAAGGCGGCGCTCAAAGGTGGCCGCAAGAAGTAGGGGCGCCTATCCGTCAGGAACGGGTGATCGCCGCCAGGTGGTCGGTGCGGTTGTGGCTGTGTAGCCGCCAGACTTCGCGACCTGGGTGTTCGACCAGTTCGAAATGGGTCAGGGCGGTGTTGTGCACCCATACTTCGCAACGCTGCCACGGCCCGATATTGAAGATATGGCCGAATGCGGCCTCGAACACGCCGCCGTGACAGACCACGAGCACCGTCTGCCCGCGGTGCTGGCTCACCATGTCCTCGATAAAGGCGCCGACGCGCGTGCGGAAATGCATCAGGCTCTCCCCAAAGTCGGCGTCTTCCATGACGGGGGCAAAGGGGCGGGCGCTGGCCCAGAAGTCCACGTAGCGATTGGGCAGGTCTTCCGAAGACCAGGCGGTATGGTCGAGGCGATTGTTGCCGATCTCGCGCACGCGGTCGTCAAACTGGATCGGCAGGCCGTAAGCTACGGCGAGCGGTGCGGCCGTTTCGGACGCACGCTGCATGGTGCTGGCATAGAGCACGTCGACTTGAGCCAGCTGCTGGGGAAGCCAGGCCGCCAACGCCTGAGCCTGTTGTTGGCCGAGCGCGGTGAGCGGCTCGTCCGTGTTGCCGGCAGACCAATCAGGTAGGTTGACGTAGCTTTGGCCGTGACGAATCAGATAGAGGTGCATGGCACATTCCTTGCATGAGTGAGCAATTGAACGACAAAGAAGAAAAGACCCAAAGACTCTATTATACCGATTCTTACGTAACTGTCTTCACCGCCACGGTGCGCGCGGTGGAACAGGTGAATGACCAGCCAGTGCTCGTGCTCGATCGCACTTGCTTCTACCCGACGTCGGGCGGCCAGCCGAACGATTCGGGCGTGCTGGCCGGTCAGCGGGTGGTCGACGTTGTGGCCCAGGAAGATGTGGTTTTGCATGTGCTCGCCGCCGCCGCGGGCGTCAAGGCCGGCGACAGCGTGCAAGCGACGGTGGATTGGCCGCGACGCTACGACCACATGCAGCAGCATTCCGGCCAGCATCTCCTGTCGCAGATCTTTGCCCGGCTCTACGCGTTCGAGACCGTCTCCGTCCACTTTGGCGCCGACGAATCGACGCTGGACCTCGATGCGGCGGCGGTGACGCCGGAGCAGATCGCCGCCGCCGAACGCCAGGCGAATGAACTGGCCTACACCGCGCTGTCGATCACCGCCTACTTTGTGGGCGACGACGCGCTGGCGGCCATCCCGCTGCGGCGGCAACCCAAGGTAACAGGCGAAATCCGCATCGTTGAGATTGCCGGGGTTGACTATTCAGCGTGTGGTGGCACCCACGTGCGTAGCACCGCCGAGATCACCCCGATCAAGATTGTGCGGCAGGAGCGCCGTCGCGGCCAAACCCGCATCACCTTCAAATGCGGCCTGCGCGCGTATCAAGACTATGCCGAGCGGCATCGCCTGATCGGGGAGACCGCGAACCTGTTTAGTACTGAGGTGAACGCGGTGCCCGGCCTTGCGCAACGCCTGCTGGAGCAAAACCGCGACTTGCAGCGACAGGTGGATGGGTTGACCGCGCGCGTGATTACCTATGAGATCGCGGAACTGCTGGCCGCCGCGCAGCCGGCCAACGGCTTGCGCGTGGTGCAACAACTCTATCCCGACCGCAGCGTCGATGCGCTGAAGCAAACCGCCACCCTGCTACGCGAGCAGGCCGGTACGGTAGCCCTGCTGGGTACCACCGCCGGCGGCAAACTGACATTGGTCTTCGCCCGCAGCGACGACGCCGCGCCGCACATGGGCAATCTATTGCGCGACACCCTGAAGGCGTTTGGCGGTGGTGGCGGCGGGCGCCCTGAGATTGCGCAGGGCGGCGGGGTCGAGGCGAGCCAGGGGGAAGCGATCTTAGTCTACGCACGCTCACAAATCAATGAAAGTTAGCGAATCAACGGTGATACCCTATGAGCACGCACCATCTGCCGACTGTAGCGCTTGAATCCACCGTGATTGCTCACGGTCTGCCCTATCCACACAACTTGACCCTGGCACAGGAAATGGAGGCCATTGTGCGCGACGCCGGCGCCGAGCCACGCACGATCGCCATCCTGGGCGGCGAACTTGTGGCGGGGCTGACCTATGCCCAGCTTCACCATTTGGCCACCGCCCCCAACGTGCGCAAAGTCAGCCGGCGCGATTTGCCGATCGTCGTGGCGCGCAAACAGGATGGCGCCACTACCGTGGCTACCACCATGTGGGTCGCGCATCGGTTCGGCATTCAGGTCTTTGCCACCGGCGGCATCGGCGGCGTGCATCGCGGCGACGGCAATGACATCAGCGCCGATCTGCAGGAGTTGGCACAGACGCCGGTGATCGTCGTCTGTTCCGGGGCGAAGGCGATCTTGGATCTGCCGGCCACGCTCGAATATTTGGAGACGCACGGCGTCACGGTCGTGGGCTTTGGCACCGACGAGTTTCCGGCGTTTTATAGCCGGAGCAGTGGGCTGCCGGTCGATGTGCGCTGCGACACGGCGCGTGAGGTTGTGACGCTTTGGCATGCCAAGCAGAGCCTGGGGCTGCCGGGTGGCCTGCTGGTGACGACACCGGTGCCGGTGGCCGAGGAAATTCCAGCGGCGGAGATTGCGCCGGCTATCCTGCAGGCGGTGGCAGAAGCCGTAGAGCGGGGCTTGCGTTCGGCCGAGGTAACGCCCTTTCTGCTGACGCGCATCGCCGAGATCACGGGCGAACGCAGTCTGCGCACAAACCTGGCGCTGCTCAAGAACAATGCACGGGTGGCAGCCCAGATCGCGTTGGCGTTACGCCAGGACGAACCGGAGGAATTGCCGGTGCGCGAGACGTTTTCGTAGGGGCCTGCTCAGGACTCTACGGCGACGACCGAGAGGGCGGTGCTGGAATTGTCGAACAGGCGCAAGAACTCCTGGCGGTCGAGCACTTCTTTCTCGAGCAGCGTTTCGGCGATCAGGATCAACTGGTCTTTGCGTCGCGTCAGGATCTCGCGTGCGTGGGCGTACGACTGGTCGACGATGCGCCGCACCTCGCGGTCGATCTTACGGGCGACGTCTTCGCTGTAGGTGCGCTGCGAACCGAGTTCCATGCCCATAAAGGGATTGGCGTCGCCGTGCTGTAACTGGAGCAAGCCGATCACTTCGCTCATGCCAAAGCGGGTCACCATGGCTTTGGCGACCTTGGTCACGCGCTCCAAGTCATTGGCGGCGCTGGTCGATGGCTCGTTGAAGATGATCTCCTCGGCCACGCGACCGGCCAGCAGCCCGGCAATCGTATCGACGTACTCGGCGCGACTGCGCAGGTTTTTATCCTCATCGGGCAAGGGCATGACGTAGCCAAGCGCCTGCCCACGGCTCACAATCGTGATCTTGCCGACGCCCTCCGAGTTGGCCAGTTCTTCCATCACGATGGCATGGCCAGCCTCATGATAGGCCACGACGCGGCGGTCGTTGTCATCCAACACACGGCTGCGGCGCGCCGGCCCTGCCATCACGCGTTCGATCGATTCCACCATCTCGGACATGCTGATCGAGCGTTTGTTGCGGCGGGCCGCCAAAATCGCCGACTCGTTGACCAGATTCTCGAGGTCAGCGCCCACCATACCGGCTGTCTGCGCAGCAATGACGCCCAGGTCGATGTCCGGCGCCAGCGGTTTGCCGCGGGCATGCACCTTGAGAATGGCCTCACGGCCACGTCGATCGGGGCGGTCGACGACAACCTTGCGGTCGAAGCGGCCCGGTCGCATCAACGCGGGGTCGAGAATGTCGGGGCGGTTGGTGGCGGCTATGATGACAATGTTCGTGTCGGTATCGAAGCCATCCATCTCCACCAAGATCTGGTTGAGGGTCTGCTCACGCTCGTCGTTGCCGCCGCCCATGCCGGCGCCGCGGTGACGGCCGACAGCATCGATCTCATCGATAAAGATGATGCAGGGCGCATTTTTCTTCGCCTGCTCAAAGAGATCACGCACACGGCTGGCGCCCACGCCGACGAACATTTCCACAAACTCGGAGCCAGAACTAGCAAAGAAAGGCACGCCCGCTTCGCCGGCCACGGCCTTGGCCAGCAACGTTTTGCCGGTGCCTGGGGCACCAACCATCAAGACGCCCTTGGGAATGCGCGCACCCAGGGCGGCGAACTTCTGCGGTTCTTTGAGGAACTCGACGACCTCGGCCAGTTCCTGCTTTGCCTCTTCAGAACCGGCGACGTCGTTGAAGTTGACTGTCGGGCGGTCGGCCCCTTCCATCTTGTGTGCCCGGCTGCGGCCAAACTGCATGGCGCGGTTCTGCCCGCCACCGCCGGCCTGGCGCATGATGAAGATGAAGAAGCCAAAAATCAGCAGCATCGGCAGCAACATCATCAACCAACTGAAGACGAGACCGGTGTTGGGCGCGCTTTCCACCTGGATGGGGAGTTTTTCCAATTGCGCCTGGCTGATGCCAAACGCGGCCAGGGTTTCGAGCAGGCTTGCGCCTTCTTCCTTGCGCGAATAGATGCGTTCGCCGCTTTTGGGCGTCACGGTGATCGAATCACCCTGCACCACGATCTTGGTGACGTTGTCCTTCTGCACTTCGGCGGCCACCTGGTCAATCCCTACCAGACTGGCTGACTCGTTGGAACTGCTAAAGAGATAGCGTGAGCCGATGACCAGCAGGATAATCAGGACGATCCAAAACCAGCCGCGGCTCAACCAGTTGTTGCCCTGGTTACGCGGGGTCTGATTGCCCGAGTCGATTCGTTTAGGTTTCTTATCTGCCATTGCGAGTTATCAAAAGTGAAAAAGAATCAGATCACAAACACGGTATGCCAATGACAGTATAGTCGCCCGCATGCCCGGGTGTCGGTAAGTCGTGTTACGCGGTTGGCGGCAGCCATCAGGCAAGGGTCTCCAGCACGCTACGAATGCTCTTACCCACGCGGTGGGTTTCCGCCTTGTGCAGAGGCGGCAAATCGGGTGAAACGCGTACATGGGGCATGGAGGCTTCGTCGGGCTTGTCGCTCAAACACAAGAGAATACAGTTACGCTGCTTGAGCCACTCTGCCAGTTCGAAAACCTCTTCCGTAATCGTGATTTCTTCCTGGAGCAGTTCCGCCACAGACGCCGTGTCGGGCATGTTGCCCATGTGTTCGATTGTGCTGATGAACTCCTGGCGGCGGAAGCGCTTGAAAGGCGTGGGGTCGCCGTTGCGCACGCTGCCATTGACGGCTTCATGCACTTCGCGCAACACTTCGCCCACCGCGGGGTTGATCATCATGCGGCTGTCCACCCAGCGGATGAACTGTTCGAAGTCGTCCAGGCTTTTTGACTCGACCTCACTGATCACTTCGCCGACGCTGATCAGGTTGGTATTGGTCACCAGGCAGATATAGGCCAGGTAATCCTGGTTGTCGGCGGTCAGCAGGTGATACTTTGCGCGATTCAACTCGGCATAGTGCTGTTCAAAGGCTGGTTGGTCAAAAGCGGCACCCAGCACCGCGTCCATCGTGCGGAAAATCCCAGCGAGGCGGGCGCGGTCGATTACTTTGTCGTTGCGGCCCTTGGCGCCGAGGGCGGTTTTGTCGATGTCGATGATGACGGCAGTTCGTTGGTCCAGGTGGAGACCCAACTCCTTGACCCAGCGCACCCAGTCGGTGAGCGCCTCCCACCGATTGGCCGAGTAGACATTGTCGGCATCCACGCTGAATGAAGGCTCCTGCTCAAGGCGCTCGGCGCCGATGAAGCATGAACCCTGACAGCCGCTGAATTTGCGGATGTTCTTGTAGGCCTGGCTATCGTTGAAAAAGGTGTCGCCGATGAAAAGAAGTTCGCTGATCGGCATCTTGACGCCGCGCAGGATTTGCATCTGGCGCAAGAACCACGTCGCGGCCTTGGCATAAGGATAGTCTTGCTTGCGCGGAATCTGATCGGTGCGCAGCTCCATGTCGTAATAAGAAGACTTCAGCCCCGCCAGCCGTTTGTCCAACGGCTCCAGGTTGCGATAGACGACCCAGTTTTCGCAAAAGTCGGCCAACCGGGCCCGGCCAAAGCTCTCGTACGCAGAGACACTCTGCTGATCCGGCGAGACGCTCGCAGTCGATGCTGATGGCACGACGATTTCTCCTATCGAACGAAGGTAGGCCAAGTATGATGCGTGAAACGTCTGTGAAGATGCCCGTTTCACGCATCACGGATTACGTATCACGCGCTATTCTACGCCACCTTGGCTAATTCTGCCAGAACGTCAGACGATTGACCGACATACCCTTGTGTGACCAGCAACTCGGCGTTGAGAAGGCTGCCACCTGCCGCACCGCGGATCGTGTTATGGCCGAGCACCACGAACTTGTAGTGAAAGAGCGGATCGGGGCGCAGGCGACCGATGACGGTGGCCATGCCCGGCACACTGCCGGCCAGCCGATCGAGCCGTGGCTGCGGGCGGTCGGGACGGTCGTCATAGAGGATGGCCGGCTGCGGCGCACTGGGCAGCTTCAATTGCTGGGGCAGCGGCTTGTAGGACTGCCAGGCATCGAGCATCTCCGCCACCGTCGGCTTCTCCTCAAACTCGATACTGATCGCTTCCAGATGGCCATTGCGGGTCGGCACACGATTGCAGTGCGCGCTGACGACAAAATCGGCATAGCGGATGCCCTTGCCGTCGAAAACGCCCAGGAGCTTGTGCGGCTCCTTTTGCTCCATCTTTTCCTCTTCGCCGCCGATGTAGGGCACGACGTTATCCATGATATCCATGCTGCTGACGCCAGGATACCCGGCGCCGCTGACCGCCTGCATGGTCACGACAAAGACCTTCTTGACGCCAAAGCGTTGGTGCAACGGATGTAAGGCGCTCACCAAATGGGTCGTGCTGCAGTTGGGGTTCGTGGTGATGTACCCTTCCCACCCGCGGTTGCGCCGTTGGATGTCGATCAGTTGCAGGTGATCCGGGTTGACCTCGGGGATGAGCAACGGCACATCCGCGTCGTAGCGATGGTTGCGCGAATTGCTGCAGACAATATAGCCCGCAGCGGCGAACTCCTCTTCCACCTCGCCGGCAACTTCCGCCGGCAAGGCGCTGAAGACGATCTTGCAATCCGGACCCGGCTCACACTCAAGCAGCACCGTATTGCGCAAGGACTCCGGCATGTCGCCCCGCAGATTCCACCGGCAGGCGTCGGCGTAGCGTTTTCCGGCGCTGCGATCCGATGCGCAGAGGGCGGTAATCTCAAACCAGGGATGCCCCTGGAGCAATTGCACAAAGCGTTGGCCCACGGCCCCCGTGGCGCCCAACACGCCGACTTTAATTTTGTTCATCGCGAAGTATCTCCCTTACTATGGCTATGGCGTTGCGTACGCCAACTCAATCACATCACTCAACACACCAGACGCCGTCACAGCGACGCCGGCGCCGCGACCCTGGATCACAAGTGGGGCGGGGTCATACCAGCGCGTGGTGAATTCCACCAGGTTGTCGGTGCCCGCCAGACGGCCCAATGGGCTGGCGGCATCGACTACGGTCGGCCCGACGCGACAGCGGCCTTCTTCGATGGTCGCCGCGTAGCGCAGCACCTTGCCGGCGGCGGCGGCGGTCTCCACGCGGTCGCGGAAATCGGCATCGAGTTGGGGCAGTGCAGCCATGAACTGGACGACCGTCAGCCCGTCCAGCTCCGCTGGGTAGAGGCCGCGCACCTGAACATCGGCCAGTTCCATGCGCCACCCCAGGCCACGCGCCAGGATCAAGGCTTTGCGTGCCACGTCCACGCCCCCCAGGTCGTCGCGGGGGTCGGGTTCGGTGTAGCCCTGCTGGTGAGCTTCGCGCACCACCGCGCTGAAGGGCCGCCCGGCTTGCAGGCCGGTCATCACATAGCCCAGCGTGCCGCTAAAGGTGCCGGCGATGCGGCGCACCGTGTCACCCGCGGCGACCAGGCGATTCAGGGTGGCGACGACCGGCAAGGCCGCCCCACACGTAGTTTCCCAGCGTGTGCGCCCCAGATGGCGCAGGGGGGTGGCGTAGAGGTCCGTGCCACCGGCTCTGGTGAGCCGGTCGTAGACCTCCTGGGCAATTGTGAGCGGCTTTTTGTTGGCCAGCACCACTTTGTATTTTTTGTCGAGTGCATACAAGAGGGCAGGCACCGTTTCTTCCGTGGCCGTGCAATCCACCACGATGGCGCCATGCCGCCCGGCGATGTCGATTACGGCGGCCAGTTCATTCTGTGGGCCACCCAGCGCGTGATCGGCCAAGCGGCCGCCGGCAGCCTTATAAGCCACCAACTCGAGCAGGTTGGCGTCGTCAAGACCGCGACCCTCTGCGATAATCGCTCCGTCGCGATCACACAAGGCGAGGATGGGCAGCAACAGGCCAAATTGACTGGCATGCAGCCCACGGTTCTCAATCAGTTGGTGCACCAGCGCACGGCCTACGCCGCCTACGCCCAATAGAATGATCGGCAATTCTTGCATAGAATACGTCCTCTGTTGCCCGGTGCTTGCGACCTGTATTTCCGGTCACAGTGCTATCGGCGCGCAATTATAGCACGGGCCGGGCGGAAAGAATGAACTTTCTACGCCTCGTGCCAGTGATGCACCCGTTCTTCAGTCGGCAGATGCAGTTCAAAGATTTCGTGGATCGAGCGCACAGCCTCGCTGGCGTCGCTGTCGGTCACCACCAGGCTGATGTTGGCCTCGCTCGACCCCTGGGCAATGGCAATGACGTTGATGCCGTGTGTGGCGACCGCTGTAAACACGCGCGCGGCCAGCCCCGGCGTCCCGCGCATCCCGCTGCCTACGACGGCGACAATGTTGACGTGCTGCATGCCGGTAATCTGGTCGATATAGTGGCGTTCGATTTCGCGCTGGAATTCTTCATTCAGGTCTTTGACGACATCCTCGACGTTGGCCTCGGGCACGACAAAACAGATGCTTTGCTCGCTGCTGCTCTGGCTGATCATGAGCACGTTGGCGCCCGTACGCGCGACGGCGCCGAAGGTGCGGGCTGCGATGCCCGGCACGCCCATCATGCCGCGACCGGCCACGGTCACCAAGTTCATATGGCGAATCGCCGTGATCGCCTTGACCGTGCCGCGTGTCTCGATGTCCTGCGTTTTCTCCAGAATGAGCGTGCCCGGATGCTCTGGCTGGAAGGTGTTGAGCACGCGCACGGGGATCTTCTTTTCGATGGCCGGCGTGACAGTTTTGGGGTGTAACACCTTGGCGCCATAGTAGGCCAACTCCGCCACTTCCTCGTAGCTCAACTGGCGCAGGCTGCGCGCGTGGGGGACGGTGCGCGGGTCGGCCGTCATCACGCCGTTGACGTCCGTCCAAATCTGGATCTCGTCGGCGTCGATGGCGGCGCCCACAATTGCCCCCGAATAATCTGAACCCCCGCGGCCCAGGGTCGTCGGCACGCCGTCGACCGTGGCCCCGATAAAGCCGGTGACGACGGGCACGATGCCATCGTCCAGCAGGGGCAGCAGCAGTTCGCGACAATTGCGCTCGGTGAGGCCGGCGATCGGGGCTGCGCTGCCAAAGACGTTGTCGGTGACGATGAGCTTGGTGGCGTCGATGGCTTCCGCCTTCAAGCCACTGGCGCGCAGGACGGCGGCCAGCAAGGGAGCGGCCATGCGTTCGCCTAGCCCGCTCACCACATCGAGGCCGCGGTTGGTCAACTCGCCCAATACGGCAATGCTGCTGCAGAGGCGGTCAAATTCGCCGAGCCGTTGCTCAAAGCTGCGCGTCAATGCCGCGCGTTCGGCGCCGTCTTCGATCAGCCGGCCGGCCACGACCTGATGTTTGAGCAACAGACTGTCCTGTTGCATCTGGTGAAAGCTCTCATCGCCGCGCGCGGCTTTTTGTGCGGCCTCGATGAGCATATTGGTCACACCGGACATGGCGCTTGTCACCACCACGACGCCCGGGCGTTCGCTGGCGGCCTGCTCTCGAACTTTCTGATTGACAATTTTGGCGACTTGCGCAAAGGCATCGGCGCTGCCCACCGACGTCCCGCCGAATTTCATCACGATCATGGTTGCCGCTCCTAGACGACTACGTTCTATTGATTCAGATAGGATCCTGACGCAGAATCCCAAACCGTACTTTCTCGCAAAAAATCCCCCTCGTCGATCAGGCGAGAGGGATTGCACGCGCTCGGATGCGCACGCCTCTCATCTTCCAGAATCGCTCTGCCGGAGTTGGCACCGCGGCCTGCTGCACCAATGCAGTCAGCCAGGTTGCCGAGGTTTCACAGGGCCGGTCCCTCCACCTCTCTGGATAAGAGTTGCACTATGTAATTAGCTGACGACTATAGCAGGTCGTTTTGTGCGTGTCAAACTCCATGCACATGCGTGCCGGTATGGCTGCTACCCTCCCCCCAGATTTGAAAGTGAGTGTTTGGCAAAAATGGCGTTGGACAAACGTGTCCCTTGTGCTACAATAGTGCCGAAATACCAAACAAAACGCGAACCAGAAACGGAGGATTTCCTATGCACAACAGACGGCTAGCCCTGCTGTTAACCGCCCTCTTGATTCTAACCCTGGTTCTGTCGGCCTGTGGACCCCGGCCGCAGCAAGGCGAACTGGCCAAAAACGCCACAAGCACCGACCTGGTGGTTGACTTGCCCGCGCTCTACGTCGACTATGACGAGCAGGGCGTGGCAAGCGTCAGCGGCGCAGCCCTTGCGCCGTTGGGTGCGTTGCTGGGCCAGGACCTGTCCGTGCTCGACCGCTCGCCTGAGGCGATCAAGGCACTGCAGGCCGCCGGCATCCAGCACATCTTGGCGAACATTACCCCAGAGGGCCTCAACGTCTACGCCAATGGCGAGTCCGTGCTTTCCCTGGCGTGGACGGCCGAGACGATCGCCAATTTAGGCGATGTGCTGGCCGGGATGAACAATCCCGCCCTGGCCGAAGTCCAAGATCTGCTGCCTTTGCTGAGCAAGATGAGCGCGGGCGTCGTCATGACCTTTCCGAAGACCGAGGGCGCGACCGAACTGCCGCTGATCGCTGCGGATACGCCCGACGCCAAGGCCATTGCTGCCGCCGCCAAGAAAGCGGCGCCCGATGCGCTCGCCAAACTCGTGCCGGACAGCATGAAGGGGATGGCGCCGCTGCTCGGTGGGTTGCTCGCCGGCCTGCCGCCGCTGACGATCACCTTTGACGACACGGGCGCCGGCCAGTTGCAGGGGTTGGCCCCCTTCATTCTGAGCCAAATCCCGGCCGACAGCATCCAATTGCCGGCGGATCAGTTGGCCAGCTTGCAGGAGATGGGCATTCAGACCCTGAACCTGAAGAATTCCGCCGATGGGCTGACCGTCTCCGTCAACGGCAAGGCGCTGCCCACGCTCCTCTGGAATCGGGGCGAGATGCAGAATCTGGGCAGGTTGGGGGTGGAGGCCGGTGTGCTCAAGGCGCTGGCCGGCCTGGATGAGGAAACGCTGGCCACTGTGCAGCAGGTCAGCGATGCGGCGCCTATCTTGCAAGCCGCCAAGTTGGACGTGACGATCAATCTGCCGCAGTAACTGTCTGAACCTTGATTTGCGTGATTCATGGATGATCTTGATTGCGCCGTCCATTTGTCGACCGTGCCCGTCAAGGTCATCCGTGAATCACGTGAATCAAGGTTCAGACAATGTCCCCCATCAAAACAGCGCCATCATGCGCGGGATGAAGACCGCGGCGGCGACGACGAGACTGCCGATCACGGCAAAGACCAGTGCACCGGCGGCGGCGTCTTTGGCGATCTTGGCCAGCGGATGGTAGTGAGGCGACACCAGGTCGATGACGGCCTCGACCGACGTGTTGATGGCTTCCAATGAAAGCACGCCAAAAATGCACACGGCCAGAATCGCCCATTCCACTGCCGCCACCTGAAAAGCCCACGCGGCGGTCGCCACGACGGCCAGCGCCCCTAGCTCAATCCAGGCGTTGGGCTGGGTGCGCACCACATGCCCAGCGCCGATGATGGCTGCCTTGAGGCTAAACCAGCGCCCGCGCCAGAACCCAAGGTCGCGCCCGGTCAACCCCGGATGCGCGGCATGATGATGACTCGTCGAGATCGATTTCATATTCTCACCACCTATTCATCGTATATGCGGCGGGCCATGGCAGCATCGCCAAACGGCACCAGCACGCGCGCTTGCACTGCCCACATCACGGCTTCATCCTCAGAAGTCGCGTGGTCGTAGCCCAGCAAGTGAAGCACCCCATGTACGGTAAGCAGCCGTAACTCGGCGGCCACGCTATTGGCAAAGCGCGCCGCCTGGCGCGCGGCGTAGGGATAGGCAATCACGATGTCGCCCAGGTATTGGCCCATTTCGGCAGCCAACTCCGGCGGCAGCACGAGTTGCGGATCGGTGTCCGCCCCCTCCTGTGCCGAAAAACTCAAGACATCGGTGGGTGCGTCGACTTGGCGATACTCCCGGTTCAGCGTCTGCAGCGCGTCGTCATCGGTCACCACCACCGTCAGCGTAGCCCCAGCAATCCCTTCATGATGCAAAGCGGCGGCGGCCACAACCGCCAGATCGTGCGCATCCACGGCCTGGACAAACGCTTCATCAACCTGCACATCGACGATCTCGTCGGGTTCGCTCACGAAAGTCTCCGTTCCGCTCTCCCCGGCTTGCGCCGTGGAGAAAAATCATTCTAGCCCTCGGCAGCCACCGGCGCCAGCGCGTGCGCAGGGGGCTGTCGGAACGCCGACTCCTCGATGCCACCTGGTTGTGGACGAATTGGGCTGGGTGGGGCCACCTCATCGCCCGTGGCCGTGGCAACCGTTGGCCGCTCATGGTTGGACGGCTCCGGATAGACGATACGTGGGTGATGGACACCCTGTAGCACTTGTAAGAACACGGACTTGACCGTTTGCAGTTCCCCAAAGGTCAAACTCGATTCATCCAACTCGCCCGACATCACACGCTCGTCGATCAGGCGGTCGACCAGCGCTTCCAAATCCTCGCGCGAACTTGGGCGCACGGCGCGCACGGCTGCTTCGCAGGTATCGGCCAGGAGCAGGATGGTGGTCTCCTTGCTGTGCGGATTTGGGCCTGGGTAGCGAAAATCTTCTTCGTTGACCGGATCGCCCGGTGCGGCCTGGCGCAGGGCGTACATATAGAAGTATTTCACCAACGAACGGCCGTGATGCTCGCGGATAAAATCTTGGATGCGCGAAGGTAGATGGTATTTTTGGGCGAGGTCAAGGCCGTCTTTGACATGGCTGATGATGATCTGGGCGCTGGTAAGTGGGTCGAGCTTTTCGTGGGGCGACGACCCATCCAAGATATTCTCGGCAAAGAAATAGGGCCGCACGGTCTTGCCGATGTCATGATAATAGGCGCCCACGCGCACCAACAAGGCGTCGGCGCCGATGGCGGCCGCCGCGCGTTCGGCCATGTTGCTGACTAAAATGGTGTGATGGTAGGTGCCGGAGGCTTTGAGCAGCAATTGGCGCAAGAGTGGATGGGTCGGCCGGCTTAGCTCGGTCAACTGCAGGGGCGTCGTGATGTCGAACAGGTTGCCCAGGACAAAATAGCCGATCAGCGCAATCGCCGCCGCCAGCCCGCCGTTGAGGGCAGCAAACATCATCATTTCCAGCGGCGCCGGCGCGCCGGCGCTATTGAACGGCAACCAAAATGCCGAGAGCACAGCGACGTTGGTGGCGGCAATCGCCAACCCCGCCCAAAGAAAGGCGTTCAGCCGTTCGCCGCGGCCCACGACCAGCACACCGGCCAACGAACCCATAATCATATACGCCGTCAACGGGGCACTCCCATTGCTCAGATAGACCACGACCAGCGTCAAGGCGATGACCACCACAATCGCCGAGCGCAGGTCGCACAGCACGGCCACGATCATGGCCACGGCGGCCAGCGGGTAGAGATAGGGCAACCAGGGATGATTCACGATCATGAACTTGGCGGCCAATAGCCAGAAGACGGCGACCACGAGCAGCAACGCCAGTTCCGTGTAGCTACGCAGCACGGCAGGACTCAGCCGGTAAAGTGCCGCTATCGTCACTGCCAACAGGACAAGGGCAAAGATCAACGCACGCAACACCAGCGACAGATCCCATTCGTGCTGGAGCGCACCGACAATCTGCAACGCTTCCGCCATTTCGGGCGTCGCCACGTCGCCGGCGCGAATGATGATCTCGCCTTCCGCCAGGAACACCATCTGCGCCGGCACTGCGGCGCGCGCCGCGTCGCGCAGTTGGTTCGTGCGCTCGGTGTTGATCAGGCTATTGGGGCGAATCAAGCTTTGCACGATGGCAATCGCCACGTCGTTGGCCGGTTCACTCAAGGCGCTGCCGATGAGCATGGGGACGCGCCGCATGATGAGGGGGAGTGAGCTCTCGCGAATCTCGTCGCGCATGACGCGGTCGACGGCCAAGGGGACTTCGCCCACCACCTTCACCCACTCGTCGGCCGACAAGGAAAGAATCTTCACGGCGACTTCGGCGGTCAGGCCGAGGTCAGCCAACGCCACGATCATATCGGTCTGCTCAGCCAGGGTCGCATCCGTTGCGTCGCGCACCACCGTGATCGACACCAACACCTCGCGGGCCTGGTTTACCTGCTGGCGTCGGACGACGGCTTCCTGGACATCGTACTGATCGACGACCCCCTGCGCGGCGCGTTCACGCGCACGTTCGGTCAGCACCGTACTCTCATAGGTGATACGGCGCGGCGCGGCGGCGTTGAAGGTTGCCACTTCGCCAACGTCCATGAGCAGGCGATTGCCATAGGGCAGTTGCCACGCCAACACGGTGACCAGCACAAGGCTGATCGAGGCAAGCATCATGCCAAGGATGGCAAGATGGCGCCAACGCGTGGTGCGCAACTTACGCTGTGCTCGGTGCCAATAATAGTCGGTGGTTTCCCTCATAGCGGTTAACTACCCAGCAGACGGCGCACGACCTGGTTCACCGCCTTGCCGTCAGCTTTGCCCTTCACCTCTGCCATCACCGCCGACATCACCGCACCGAGTTCTTTGGGTGAGGTCGCGCCAAGCTGCGCAATGACGCGACGCGCGATCTCCTCGATCTCGGCGTCGGTCAGCTGGCGCGGCAGATACTTGTCCAACACGTGTAGCTCGGCCAGTTCGGCGCCGGCGCGCCCCACATCGCCCAGTCGTTCATATTCAGACGCGGCGTCGCGCCGGCGCTTCGCCTCTTTTTGAATCACGGCCAGCACTTCAGCCTGGCCCAGGTCCTGGCCTTGGCCGCTGGCGCGTGCCTCGGCGAGCCCGGTCTTGACCGCGCGTAGGGTCAGCTTGGTCACTTCGTCTCGATCGCGCATGGCCTGCTTGAGATCAGCGTCGATCCGTGCGACAAGTTCAGCCGCAGCAATGTCACTCATGTTGGTTCCTCTCCGGTCAAACAGCACTAGCAATATCCGTCCATTATACCCCCGCCGCGGGGCGTGTCAACCAAATGGCGCAAGCCAATGCGCGACAGCCGCGGAAACCAACTTGCGAATGATTGCACATGCGAGTGATTGACAGTATACTGAAGCCGTAGTTTCAGGCTGCCACGAGCAGCGCATCGGGTAGACAAACCATTTTGACATTGCAAAAGGAACATCCCATGACAAAGCGATTGAGTATGCTCCTGCTATTTGGCTTACTAACGGTTCTCCTCATCAGTTGTACGGCGCAGCCGGGCGGTCTAGTGCAACAAGTGGTGGTGACCGCCACGCCGACCGTGCGTCCAGAAGGTGCGAAGACCGTGCTGCGCGTCGGCACCGGCGACAGCGGCGAGGGTCTGACGCCGCACCTGAAAATCATTGAGCAGTTTGAGGCCGCCAACCCGGATATCCAAGTGCAACTGGAACCGGTGGGCAGCGGCGATTACTATGCGCGCATCTTGACGCAGATCGCGGCTGGCGATCCACCGGATCTCTTGCAAATCGGCGACGACGCCGTCCCGATGTTTGTCGACAAGGGTGCGTTTGTGGCGTTGGATGAGTACATGGCCAGCGCGCAATATCCGCTCGACGCCAGCATCTACCTGCCCGGTGTGCAGGATCCCGGCCAATGGAACGACAAGCAATATTTGTTGCCCAAGGATTTCTCGCCCTTGGCGGTCTACTACAACAAAAAGCTTTTCGACGCCGCCGGGCTACCCTACCCGCAGGACGGCTGGACGTGGCAGGAATTCCTCGACACGGCGCAGAAACTGACCAAGACCGACGCCGGCGGCAAGACGGTGCAATGGGGCGTGCAACTCCCGGCGGCGTGGACGACCGGTTTTGAGTATTGGGTGGCGGCCGCCGGCGGCAGCCTGATCAGCGAAGACGGCAAGCAGTTTGCGGGCTTTATGGATTCGCCGGCCGTGCAGGAAGCGGTGCAGTTCTATGCCGACCTGTACAACAAGCACAAGGTTGCGCCCCCGCCCGCCGACATGAACGCATTCGGCGGCGGCAACAGCGAATTCGATAACGGCGCCGCCGCCATGCGCATCTTTGGTCGCTGGCCGCAGGCAGGCATGAAAGACAACCCCAATATCGACCTGGGCGTGGTGGGGATGCCGGTCGGCAAGCAGCGCGCCAACGTGCTTTTCTGGGGCGGCTTCGGCCTCTCTGAACTCAGCAAAGACAAAGAAGCGGCGTGGCGCTTCCTGCGCTTCTATTCAGGCGCCGAGGGTGCAGAAGTCTGGAAGGACTGGGCGCTGCCCACAGTGAGCGCAGTTGCCGACTCATCCGGTCTGTCAACCGACCCCATCGAAGGCGTGTGGCTCAACGAATTGAACTATCTGGCCCCGCGCGCCTATGTCTATACGCCATTCTGGGGGCAGACGGCCGACCCGGCGCTGCGCCGAGTGCTCGAGTCGGTGATCCTCGATCCCAACGCCGACACGGCTGCGCTGCTCACAACCGCTACGCAGGATGCGCAGACGGCGCTCGACGACCTACTTGCCCAACAATGATCGTCAACCTCAGGCAAGCCGGCGCGCTGCCGGCTTGCCTGACCCAACCGGTGCAGCCATGCAACTCGATAGCCGGCCCCGTCGCCCCAACCGTCTGGCGCGCCGCGAGGCCATTACCTTCTACTTGTGCATCTCGCCGTGGATTCTCGGCTTTCTGATCTTTACCCTTGGGCCGGTGGCGGCTTCCTTCGGCCTCAGCTTCACGCGCTGGGATCTGCTGAGCCCTCCGGTGTTCACCGGTCTGCGCAACTACACGCACATGCGCGACGACAAGCTGTTCTGGCAGTCGCTAAGCGTCACCGTACGCTACACCCTGATGTACGTGCCTACCGAGCTGGTGGGCGGGCTGTTGTTGGCGTTGCTGATGAATCAGGCAGGGGTGCGCGGCATCCGCGCCGTGCGCACGATCTATTATTTGCCGACCGTGATCTCCGGTGTGGCCTTTGTCGTCGTGTGGATGTGGATCTTCAACCCCCAAGCCGGGTTGATCAATGCCACGCTGGCGCGCGTTGGCATCGAAGGTCCGCGCTGGCTGGCAGACCCCAACACCGCGCTCACCGCGCTGTGGATGATGAGTCTGTGGGGGCTGGGACGCACCGCGATCATCTACCTGGCCGGCCTCAAGGCTATCCCGCCTGAACTATACGAGGCGGCCGAAATGGATGGTGCAGGCAGTTGGCCTTCCTTTGTCTATGTCACCCTCCCGATGCTCACGCCGACGATCTTCTTCAATCTGGTGTTGAGCATCATCGCCACCTTTCAGACCTTTACCAGCGCCTTCGTGGCGACCAATGGCGGGCCGCTGGACTCGACGCTTTTCTTTGTGCTCTATCTCTACCGCAAGGCGTTCCAGGAATTCCAGATGGGCTATGCGGCAGCGCTGGCCTGGGTGCTCTTTCTAGTCATCTTGGTGCTGACGCTTCTGGTGGTGCGCAGTGGGCAGTGGTGGGTCTATTACGAAGGGGAGAAACGCTGATGGCACGCCCAACGCTGCGGCGGCGCGTCCCCCTGCGCAGGTGGCTGCTCACCGGCCTGGTGTGGGGCGTCGCCATCCTCTTTCTGATTCCTTTCTTGTGGATGATTTCGTCATCCCTCAAGCCCAACTATCAGATCTTCGCAGTGCCGCCGCAGTGGATCCCCAACCCGCCACGCTGGGAGAATTATGGCGAAGCGCTGACGACGCTGCCTTTTGGGCGGTACATGATCAACACGGCGGTCATTGCTATTGTCACCATCATCGGCCATCTGCTGTCGTGCACGATCATCGCCTATGCCTTTGCGCGGCTGCGCGCACCGGGACGCGACTTTCTCTTTTTGGTCGTGCTGGCCACGATGATGCTGCCTTATCCGGTGACGATGGTGCCGCTCTACGTGTTGTTCAAGCAGTTGGGGTGGATCAACACCATCCTGCCGCTGACGGCGCCCGCCTATGTGGGCAGCGCCTTCTATATCTTTCTGCTGCGCCAGTTCTTTCTGACGATTCCGCGTGATTTCGAAGATGCCGCCGTGATCGACGGCGCCAACATCGTGCAAATCCTTTGGCTCGTCATCCTGCCGCTGGCGCTCCCGGCGCTAGCCACGGTCGCTATCTTCACCTTCCAAGCGAGTTGGAACGATTTTCTTGCCCCGCTGATCTACCTGCAAAAGCCGGACATGTATACCGTTACGCTCGGTCTACAGTTCTTTCGGTCGACCTTCACGACCAACTGGGCCTATTTGATGGCGGCATCGCTAGTGACCGCGTTGCCGGTGATTGTCGTCTTTTTTGTGGCGCAACGCTTCTTTATCGAAGGCATAACACTCTCCGGTGTGAAGGGGTAGGGATTCGCAGGAAGGCAAGACGGGGAGAAAAGCAAAGAACCCTCTATGCGGCTGTCGTTGTTTGTTGTTTCGTCTTGGGAACGGCTACAATGACCCGTATGTTCTTTGATCGCGCACGTATCTATGTGAAAGCTGGTTCAGGCGGCGACGGCGTCGTTGCCTTCCGGCGGGAAAAATTTGTGCCACGTGGCGGCCCATCGGGCGGCAATGGCGGGCGCGGCGGCGACGTGATCTTCTACGTCGATCCTGGTCTAAACACACTCTATCATCTACAACACAATGTGCATCAGCGTGCCGAACGGGGCGTACACGGCCAAGGCGCCTTGAAATATGGGGCACATGGTCCCGACCTGCGCGTGCCGGTGCCACCGGGCACGGTGGTACGCGATGCAGAAAGCGGGGAGCTCATCGCCGATTTGACCGAGCTTGGCCAGGAAGCGATTGTGGCCAAGGGCGGGCGTGGCGGGCGCGGCAATGCGGCTTTCAAGACCGCACGCATGACCGCGCCGCACATTGCCGAAAAGGGCGAGCAGGGCAACGAACGCTGGGTGAGCCTGGAGCTAAAACTGGTGGCCGACGCCGGCATCATGGGCGTGCCCAACGCCGGCAAGTCCACGCTGCTCAGTGTGGTCAGCGCAGCCAAGCCCAAGATCGCCGACTACGCGTTTACGACCCTCGAACCAAGCCTGGGCGTTGCGGAAATCAGTCATCGCCAAATTGTGTTGGTTGATATTCCGGGCCTGCTGGAAGGCGCCCATGAAGGCGTTGGCCTTGGCTTGGAGTTCTTGCGCCACGTCGAACGCTCGCGTGTGTTGATTCATTTGCTCAACGGCGGCGGCCCGGACCCGGTGGGCGATTTTGAGGCGATCAACCAGGAATTGAGTCTCTTCAACCCGGCGATGGCGGACAAACCACAACTCGTCGTCCTCAATAAAATGGATCTGCCCGAAGCGCGCGCGGCATGGCCAATCGTGCAGGCCGCCATGGAACGTTTTGGGCTGCCCTGCATGGCGATCAGCGCGGCGACCGGCGAAAATGTGCAGCAGTTACTGTACCGCGTCATGGAAATGCTCGACGCATTGCCGCGCGTGGTCGAGGTATTGGCGCCAATCCAGGAGATCACCCCCAAACCCGATCCCAAGCTATTCCGCATCCTGCATCCCGAGGCCAACTATTGGATTGTGGAAGGGCAGGAAATCGAGCGGACGGTGCACATGACCAAATGGGATTACTATGAGTCGGCGCTGCGCTTCCAGCGGATTCTCAATGCCCTAGGCATCTCGGATGCACTGCGTGAAGCAGGCGTCCAAGATGGCGACACCGTGCGCATCGCTGGGTTGGAGATGGCGTGGGGCTATGACAACGCGTTTGGCGAGTGACGCCCGTAGGCATCCGTTGCCTCCGTCAGAGCCACGCGCGTCAGTGAGTGGGTGTCCATGCTAAACGAAGCGCGCAGTGGAAGTCACCGCGTAGGCATCCTGGGCGGCACCTTTGACCCCATCCATATCGGCCACCTGATTTTGGCCGAGGAGGCATGGTTTCAGCTCCAGTTGGATTGGGTATACCTTGCCCCGGCTGGCGACCCGCCGCACAAACTGGGGCGGCGCATGGCGCCCGTGGAAGATCGCGTGCGCATGGCCGAACTGGCGACCGCCGACATCGACTATGTGTTGGTCAGTCGCATCGATGCCGACCGTGCGGGTCCCCACTATACGGCCGACATGGTGCGCCTGCTCCAAGCGCAGGCGGGATCCGAAACCGAGATCTATTTCCTGATGGGCATGGACAGCCTGCGTGATCTGCCGACGTGGTACGAAGCGCGTTGGTTGGTCGACCACGTCCGCTTGGTTGCACTCAACCGGCATGATGTCGAACTGGATTGGAAGAAGCTGGAGAAGGCCCTGCCCGGCGTGCGCAGCCGTGTCATCATCCTCGACATGCCGGAGTTGGAGATTGCCAGCCACGTGATCCAGCAGCGCGTGCGTAACGGCCAACCGATCCGCCACATGGTGCCGCGTGCCGTGGAAGCGTACATCAAGAAGCATGCGCTCTACCAGGCCGACCTGATCGTCTAGTGGCCCGGTCACCCAACCCTGTGCGGTTCGGGATTGGGTGACCGGGCGATTTTGCTACTTCGCCAGCAGTTGCAGTTGCAGCAGCCCTAGATTGAACTGCTTGTCCCCCGCACCCAACACCTCGTCCAGTGTCTTTTCTTCGAGCGCGTAGTTGTCGATCATGGAGACCGACGTCTCTTGGTTGACCGTAGCGTCCGGCTTGATGCCCTCGTTCTTGATCAAGTTCTTGTGGGGGGTGAGCCAGTTGGTCACGCCCAGCCGCACGACAGAGCCATCGCTGAGGTTGAAGGGCTGCAGCACCGTGCCGGTGCCAAGGGTGGGCTGGCCGATCAGCTTGGCGCGGCCGTTTTCCTGCAGGGCGCCGGCGGTGATTTCACCGGCGCTGGCCGTGCCTTCGTTGATCAGCACCAGCATCGGAATCTCCCGCGCCAGTCCTTCACCGACTGATTTCCAGGTGCGCAACGCGTCTTTGGCATCACGCTCGTAGAGGATGACCTGGCCGCGCTCCAAGAACTCGCTGTTGACGCGGATGGCTTCGGTCAGGTACCCCCCGGGATTGTTGCGCAAATCCAGCAAAATCCCCTTGACCGGCGCATCGGCCTTAGCGGCATCGATCGCTTTCAACGTCGTCTCCAACTCCTTGCCGGTATCTTCGGCAAACTGGGAGATTTTGAGATAGACCAGGTCCGTGTCTGGGATGCGCGCCCAGCCAACACTCTCGACATCAATCGTGCCGCGCGTAATCTCGATGTCGACCGACTCTTTGGCGTCAGGGTGTAGCACCGTGACCACCACCATAGTGCCGGCCGGGCCGCGGATCCGTGAGACCACATCGGCAGAAGACATGCCGATGGTGTCTTCGCCATTCACCTTGACTACGACATCGCCGGCCAAAATGCCGGCGGCTTCGGCTGGCGAGCCGTGGATCGGCGCCACGATGAGGATGGCGCCGTCTCTTTCGTCAATATAGGCGCCGATGCCTTCAAAAGAACCCTGCATGGCGCTTGCCTGCTGCTTGGCTTCTTCGGGCGAGAAGAAAACCGTGTGGTTTTCGTCGCCCAAGGTGGCCAACATGCCCTGGATGGCGCCGTAGGTCATCTTGGTTGGGTCGATCTTGTCCTGGTCCACAAAATACTGGTCGACCAACTCCCACACTTCCCAGAAGATGCTAAACTGAGAGGGTTCGTCGGCGGCGCTGGCCGGCCGTGCCAAAATGCCGGTGAAGGCGCCTGTCACAAACGCGCCACCCAGGCTTGCCAAAAACACGCCGACGATTATGATATGTTGTACGGTTCGCTTACGCTGTTGATTCATGCCGTTTTGCCAATTCCTTACTTTTGCGTATTCCCAGAATTCCGTTTTGCGCATTTTCTTGGTATCATCTTTTGGCACCTTACGGAGGCGACAAAAAGCAGGTCAGTTTTGTTGCACGTAGTATGCGCTATCTTATCGTAGCATGCAACCATTAGTCAGACATTGGGCAAGGCTAAAGCCAAGATAAGGGTTAACTGTCTCCATGGACGAAAAATCTTACTCCCTTCCCCGCGAAGGTCAACGCATTCTGGTAGTGGATGACGCTGCCGACACTCGCTTGATCCTCAACCTGCGTCTGCAGCGCGAGGGCTACATCGTGTACACTGCGGAAGGCGGCCGCGAGGCGCTTGAGATCATCAAGCGCGAAGGGCTGCCCAACCTGGTGCTGCTCGACATCATGATGCCCGACATGGATGGGTTCGCCGTAGCCGCCGAATTGCGGCGCATGGGGGACATCCCCATCATCTTCCTATCTGCACTGTCCGACATCGACACCAAGGTCGAGGGACTGACGCTGTATGCGGAAGACTATGTCACCAAGCCCTTTGCGCTTTCCGAGTTGCTGGCGCGCATCCGGCGTATTTTACTCCGCTCCGGCCAGGACCAGGCTTTTGAGCCGGAAATGATCATCGACGAGCGCCTGCGCATCAATTTTGCCAAGCAATATGCGGTGGTCAACGAAGAGCAGATCATGCTGACGCCCACTGAGAACCGCATCCTCAACATATTGTACAATCATCGCGGTCGCGTGCTGTCGCCTGGCTACCTATTGGCCAAAGCCTGGGACCCCGTGCGCAAAGGCAGCGTCGAGTCGCTGTGGGTGCACATGCGGCGTTTGCGCAGCAAGATCGAGCCGGACGCCGACCATCCTCATTATGTCGTGACCGTGCGCGGGCAGGGCTATTGCTTGCCCCAGTTGAACCAAAAACTCGAAGACGACAGTTCGCCGATCGCGGAAGATTAGGGCCGGCGTCTTCCCAGTGACGAAGCGACCGGTTGTGTAAAGCGCGTACGCCGCGCTTTACACAACCGGTCGCCCACCCTCCGCAAGAAACCTGGCGCGGTGGGTTTGTGACTAGAATTGACCGTGCCTTTGTGATAAAATACACGAATAGTGAATCTTGTCAGCCCGTCATTTGGAAGCACTTATGATCAGCGACCCAAACAAAGCCGCGACTGCGAGCATGGCAGTCGCGATTCCGGATATCGTGATTGGCCGGCTGCCTGTCTATCTGCGAACACTGCGCCTGCTCAACAGCCAAGCTGCCGAGGTCACCTCTAGCCAGGAATTGGGCGAGTTGCTCGGCATCAGTTCGGCACAGATCCGCAAAGACCTGAGCCATTTTGGCGAATTTGGCAAGCAGGGCACCGGCTACAATGTGGCGTATCTGTGCAAGCAACTGGAGAAAATTCTCAAAGTTGACTGTGTATGGCCGGTCGTGCTGGTCGGCGCCGGCTACCTTGGCCATGCGCTGGCCAGTTACAACGGCTTTGAGAACCGCGGCTTCCGCATCGTCGCGGTTTTTGACAGCAGCGAAGAGAAGATTGCGACGCCATTGGGAGAACTCCTGGTTGAACCAGTGAGCGCCATCGGCGCGGTGGTGCGTAACCATCGCTGCCAGATCGCGATCATGGCGGTGCCGGCCGCCGTAGCGCAAGGCGTGGCCGAACAGTTGATCGACGCCGGCATCAAGAGCATCCTCTGCTACGCACCGATCACGCTCAATGTGCCGCCTACGATCCGGGTCGAGTACATCGACCCCGTGATCTACTTCCAACACATGACCTTCTACCTGGAGCGGGGCTGTATCGACGCGTGACGCATGACCCGTCATGGGCAAGATGCGGCTGGCACTTACCCTAAAGGTCGCTTTCTGGCCAATCCTTGTCCGCGCGGAAATTGGCTGGGCGTCACGCGCAGTTTTTTAATCAAAAGGATGAAGCGCCGTTCGGCTAGAAAAGGCACCGTTACGGGCGACAAGCGCACAGTCTCGCCGCCTAACAGCTTGATGGCCTGGCGCGCCTCCACAAACTCCTGCGGTGCGCCAGGTCCTTTGTAGATCAGCGCCAGACCGCCCGGACGCACCAGCGGCAACAGATATTCGACCAGTGTGGTAAGCGGCGCCACCGCCCGCGCGGCGACCAGATCGTAGTGATCGCGGTGCTCCGCCTGGCGACCCAGTTCTTCGGCACGACCATGCACCACGTGCACCGGCGCCAACCCCAACTGGGTCACCACCTCCTGGAGAAACGCGATCTTTTTTTGCGTGCCGTCCATCAGCGTGAGATCGAGGGCCGGCGCCGCAATCTTGAGAGGGATGCCAGGAAACCCGGCGCCGCTGCCGACGTCGACCAAGCGCAGCGGCTGCGTCAACGGTAACGTCACCCCCAGTTCCTCGACGAGCAGCGGCAGGCTGGCCAGCGAATCGAGGAAATGCTTGACCTGCACTTCTTCAAATCCCGTAATCGCCGTCAAGTTCAACCGTTCATTCCACGTGACGAGATCGCGGTAGTACAAAGCAAACTGCGCACACTGTTCGCTGGTCAAGTGCAGCCCAAGTTGTGCGCTGCCTTCAACCAGACGATCCAGGCTAGCGGTCTCTGGATTTTCTGTATTTGCCCCACTGCGTTGGGTGGGCTCGCTGCGGTCAACCGGGTCGCCGTTCAGTTTCATGGGTTCGATTGTACCATAGTGCGGCAGGTGCGCGAAAGGCGGCTTGATCTAGCCGATCACAGCACTCAGATTGACAGAAGAAGCCTCGCAACGTATAATGCCGCCGAATAATATTTCTAAGCAATATCAGAGAAATTGGCTGCTACACGCAGCCGCGCACGGTTTATGCAGACTTTTTGCGGGATCACGACCGACGGCATGCTGGATTATCTGGCAGCCATCTACAAACTGGGGGCTGGCCAACCCAAGAGCAGCGACAAGGTGACTACCTCGGCGCTGGCCGAGAAGATGCGCGTCTCGCCCGCCGCCGCCAGCAGTATGTTGAAGCGGCTCGAAGAAAGCGGCTTTGCCGAACGCTCCAATGTCGACGGCATCACGCTGACTGAACAGGGCCGGCTGGCGGCGCTACAGTTGATCCGCCGTCATCGCCTGCTGGAAGTCTACCTGGTACAGGTGATGGGGTTTACCTGGGATCAGGTGAACGTCGAGGCGCATCGCCTGGAACATGCCATTAGCGCGGCCTTTGAAGAGCGCATGGATCGCCTGTGTGGCTATCCGACGCACTGTCCCCACGGCGACCCGATTCCACACAAGGATGGCATCCTGCCGGACGATGCGCACCTGTCGTTGGTGGAGATGGCTCCGGGGCAGAGCGGTGTGTTGCGGCGTGTTGGCACCACTGATGCGCGTGTGCTGCGTTACCTAAGCCAACTGCAACTGGAGCCGGGGCGCGCCGTGCGGCTGGTCGACCTGGCGCCCTTCAATGGCCCGGTAACGCTTGAGATCATCAACGGTGCTGGTAGTGGGACGCCCGTTGTCATCCAGATGCTGGGCAGCGAACTCGCCGCCCAGCTCTTTGTACACCCTAGTGTGGTGGAGACTTGTGGCTAAAAGACAATACATAGCGGCGGGCGGCATCGTCATCCGCGAAAGCAAGATGTTGGTACTGGATCGTCCCAGTCGCGGTGAAGTTCGCCTGCCCAAGGGACATGTCGAAGAGGGCGAAGAGAGCGGAGAAGCTGCGATTCGGGAAACCATGGAAGAGAGCGGGTATGAGGATCTCGAAATCGTGACCGATCTGGGTAGCCAGGTCGTGGAGTTCGAGTACAACGGGAACCAGGTGGTGCGCACCGAGCACTACTTTCTGTTGCGCCTGCACAGTGATGCCCAGATCAGGCGCAGCAAGCAAGATGCCGCCCAGTTTCAGCCGGTCTGGTTACTGCTGGCAGAGGCCGTGGCGCAATTGACCTACCATGCGGAGCAAGAAGTAGCCCGCCGCGCGATTGCCGCCTACACGGCGGCGCTGTAGAGCCAGCACGCGGCCAGCGCACAACAAAAAAGTGGAGACGAATTCTCCACTTCCTGTTATGCAATCGGCTCGACCGTGTGCCCAGCGTTTCGGCGCGCGCGGGAACGCAGTGCGACACGCTTCGTCAAAAAGAGGGGTGTCGCTAGCTAGTTGCGGTAGCGATAGGTAATGCGCCCGCGCGTTAAATCGTACGGACTCATTTCCACCTTGACGCGGTCGCCGAGCAATACACGGATATAATACTTACGCATCTTGCCCGACAAATAGGCCAGCACCGTGTGTGCGTTTTCCAACTCCACACGGAACATCGCATTGGGCAGAGCATCGACAATTTTGCCGTCTAGGGTGACTGTCTCTTCAGCCATGTAACTCCATTCTGCGAACAACAAACTGTTCAACTTCACGACACCGGTGCGCTGCAGGGGAGTGAGCCTGTGGCTTCTCCCGATGCAACGCACCGGTTAGCTTCTTAGCGTTCGAACCGTGGCGGTCGCTGCGATTTGCGAATCGCCTTTTGACGCTTGATGCGCCGGACCTCACTCTTTGATGTGAACCAGCGCTTCTGCCTGACGATGGGTAGGATGCGCGCCTCCGCTACTGCTTTGCGGAAACGCTTTAGCAGGCTGTCCTGCGATTCACCCGGTCGTAGATCTACGCTCATATCTGTCACCCCCTTTCGCCAGACCTTGATTGGCTGTTTGCCCTACGCACCGGCGGCGCGAATGGGAAACAACACGCGCGCCATTCAATGGCGCGCTCTGCATTATACGGGATAGGGCAGAGCGCGGGCAAAAAGCTGCCGCCCTGTTTTTGCAACAAAGGGCGGCAGCAAGCGAGTATTACGCGGTAAAACCCTGGCCGGCCATACGCTTACTCTTCAACCGGCGGCATATCGGTCGTCTCATGCATCTGCGTATCGTTCGTCTGCCGGATGCTCAAGCCGATCCGTTGACGCTTGGCGTCGACGCGCAAGACCTTGACTTCCACCTTATCGCCCGGCTTCACCGTCTTCAGCGGCTCAGCCACGGCAATATCGGCCAATTCACTGATGTGGATCAGCCCTTCGACGCCCGGCTCCAACTGAGCAAACGCCCCAAACTCAGCGATGCGCGTCACCGTGGCGGTCATCACCTTGCCAACTTCATAGCGCCCCTCGATGCCATCCCACGGGTTGGAGAGCAGGCGCTTGCGGCTCAGGGCCACGCGCTGGTTGTCGGGGTCGATGCGGATCACCTGGACGTCGATTTCCTGACCGACGGTCAGGGCGTCGCGTGGGTGGTTGATTGCGCCAAAGCCAATTTCGCTGACATGCAGCAGACCGTCGACCCCGCCGATGTCCACAAAAGCACCAAAGGGCCGCATGCTGCGCACGACACCTTGGACGACATCGCCCACGGCAATCTTCTTGAAGAGGTCGTCTTTCATGGCGTTGCGGTATTCGCGCTCGGCCAGCATCTGCGACATCACCAGGCGCCGTCGCTTCGGATCGACCTCGATCACCTTCAGGCGCATGTCCTGCCCGATACGCGCATCAAACTCGTCGCGACGCTGATCTTCAGTCAGGTTGCGCGGCATGTCGATGATGTGCGAGGCGGGCACAAACCCACGCAAGTGGTTGAACTCGACGGTCAGCCCGCCCTTGTTGAAGCTCACCACCTTGTGCGTGGTGATTTCCCCGCTCTCGAGCAGTTGCTGCGCCGTCAGCCAGTCACGCTGTTGCAAGGCGTCCGCCATGCTCAGCAGAAACACGCCATCGTCTTCGGGCTGCCGGGCCACCACGACGTCAACGGTCTGGCCCTCCCGCAAGCTCTTGACATAGGCTGGATCGAGACGCGACAAGTCAGATTGGGGCACAACGCCATCGCGTTTGCTTCCCACATTGACCAGCAACTCGCTAGGCCGGATCTCAACGATCACGCCCTCGCGCAAGTCACCCCGGCCCGGCATGTCGAGATCCATGTCCTGGTTCAGATACTGCTCGAACAACTCCAAGTCGGATGCACGTTGTGCATTAATGCTACTCTGTGCCGATTCAGCCATCATCCACGACGCTCCACTAATTTGTGCGGCAATGGTTGACCTGCCGGCACTTGCACGGCGGAGGATCAACATTGCACAAAGGCCTATCCTTGTCGACTATAGATTATAGCAGGCTCAAATGACACCGTCAAGACGAGTGAAAGCTGCCTTTTCATTGCGATTACGAACCAAACGCCTGGCGCAATCGTTCCCACGCCCGCGCCAGCCAGGAAACTTGCTCACTGGCCACCGGCTGCGCCGCATAACGCACCTGGACAAAGGCATCGGTGAGGGCGCGGATGGCGGCGTCTTCTTCCTCTTGCGTGGCAAACGCCTGGCTCAGGCGCGGCGCATAAGCCACGGGCGTTTCGCCGGCATGGCGCGGCTTGTCGTGGTTGGCGGCCTGGTTCAGCATCTGGAAATAGAGATAACGCACCTGTTGTTCCGGGTTGAGCGCGCCCCAGCGCAACGACCACCAGCGCCGCTTTGCGCCGGCGCCGCCTGGTTGCAACAGCCGGGAGGCGGCGCGCAGGGTTTGCGCCCGCCGCCACGCCCGCCAGCCCAGCGTGAGCTGATCCCAGCGCAGGCGCAGCATGTCGATCAGCCGATGCAACCAACGCAGATTGGTTTCTTTGTCGCTAAAATAGAAATAGGCGGCCACTACCAAGATCAGAAACATGGTTGCCCAAAAGAACGCGCCGCCCACCCATGCGGGGATTTCCAACACGGACGCCGGCGGGGGGAGGGCGGCTGCCGCTGCCGGTGGCGCTTCAGCAGGAGGCGGCGTATGGGAGGCAGGCAACAAGGAAAGGAGCAAAATCAACAACAGGCTGACCAACTGAAAGATCAGCGACATCAGCCAATAGAGGGCATCCAGCACAGTGGCCAGGACGCGCGAGATGAGGATCGTGTCGCCCAAGGGCAACAATGCGGCCAGCGCGGCGATTATCACCAGCACGACCAGTGTGTAGATCGGCCAATTGCGCAGGATGCCCTCACCGATGGGCAACCGATCGAGCGTCCAGCGTGCGCGCAGGACGGCGAGTTGTCCCTGGCTGATGAGCAGCAGCCCGATCAAGAAGTAGACGACAATTACCCCGATCACGAACGGGTCCACATCTTGCCGTGCCAACGTCCAAAAAGCCTGGCGCGCCACGCCCAGGCGCAGCGCCGACGCAATGATTAGGAGAAAAACGCCCCAGCCCACCCAGCGCGCGACAAAACGCCGCAGGATCGCAGGGCGATCGGTCTGCGCCGGCCGCGTAGTGTCGTGCACCCCACGTCCCGTAAGGCTCGCCATATACAGTTCGTCCGGCTGCAGGGCGAGTTGGGCCAGATCGTCGGTGAAGTCGATCGCCGAAAACCAGGTCAACAGCACAGCGAGCACGGTCAAGAGGTAGGGCCCGTCCAGAAAGGCCTCATCCGGATGATTCAGGAACAGATCCAAGCTCGGCAAGTGCCCTTGCGCCAGCCAGATCACGCCGCGGGCTACCAGCAACAGCAACACAATCTCGGCGACGCGGTAGGTGGCCGTGCGCCGCAGCCGTTGGCCCGGATGCGCCAGCCAGATCGTGGTCGTCACGCCGACGATGGTGGTCGTCACGCCGAATGCCAGCATCGTCCAACGCATGACAGCGCCCATCCCCGGGGCATACTGGCGCAGAAAGGCGACGGCGGCCACATTGATACAGGTGACGAGCACGATCACCAGCAATGGCCGCAGCAAGGAACCCAGCCATGACTCGTCGTACTGCGTCGTGGCCGCGGGCGGCGCCGTATTTTCCGTCGCCGGCTGGGGCGGGTTTCCCGTGCTGGGGTCTTGCGCCAACAATTCGCCCATATTGTCCTCAAACAGATGCTACGCTGCGGCCATGGCAGTCAGATCGCTCGCCCATTCCGTGGCGTGGATTTCAACGCCCAGCCGGGCGCCCTGCGCTTGGATCGTGCGATACTCTGGCTGGGGCGCACAAAGCAGGCCGACCACGTTGCTGCCGCGCCGGAAGGCGCCATGCAACACCCACAGCGCGGCTTCGTCCACACGGGGCGTCACGACGATGAGCGTGGTCCCCCACGGCGAACCGGCGATGTGCGCTGGCAGCCAGCCGGCCAGGCTCTGATCGACCGTCTGGATTTGAATGCGCGCCAGCAGACTGAGGATACTCATCAAGTGCTCTTGCCCATTGCGTTGTGGCAGGTCAGTGGCGGTGATGTTGGCCAACGGGTCGAGTCCGTTGGTGGCCAGCCCGACCGCCTGCCGTTCGCCGATCAGCACATTGGCCACCGAGGCCGCGATGATGATCGCCCATTCGCTGCCGCTGACGAGGCTGCGCGACGGATAGGCGTCGCGGTTCAGGTCGAGCAGGATGGTGACGGGCACCGCCATCGAGGGTTGCAATTTTCTGACCAGCAGCGTATCTGCGTGCGCGGTCGCTTTCCAATGGATGCGGCGCAGACTGTCGCCGGCAGCATAGGCGCGCACCCCGGCCATGCGCGCCGGGTCTTCCAGCAGGCGCTGACGGCTCGTCAACGTGCCAAAGGGCGACCGGCTGGGCAGCCCCAGGCGGGTCAAGGGCAGCACTTCGGGGTAGACGATCAGGCGGGCCGGCTCCCCCTCATCCCAGCGCCCTTCGACAAAGCCAAACAAATCACTCGTGCGCAAGCTCAACGGCCCGACCGTATAATAGCCGCGCCGCTTGCAAAAAAGCTGGTAGCTGTGCACCAGGGTCGACCGTGCGCCAATACTGGTGACCGTGCGATAATCGGGTTGATCCTTGAGATCCAGCGGCACCGCTTCTTGAATCTGTAACCAAGGCATCGGCAGCCAGGTGCGGTTGGTCACGCGCACGTGGGCGGTGAGGGTCTCGCCGGTAAACGCCCGCGCCGGCAACTCGCGCGTCACCGTGAGCCGGGCAAGATTGCGCCGCACCCACAGATGGCTCACGATCCACACGCCGCCCACGACATAGACCAGGTAGTAGACCCAGTCCATGCGCAGATAGGCAGCGACGCAGAAAAGAATGATTAGCGCCCAGAAGATATTGTGCATTGGCGGATGCCAAGGTACGGATGGCTAGTGGCTCGTCACTCCACGTTTCCTAAATCCAGCGGTGTTTTCTCGACAATTTCGCGAACGACATCGACAGCCGTGCGCCCGCGCAAGGCGCTTTCGGGGCGCACGATACAGCGGTGGGGCAGGGCGAGCATCGCCAGCGATTGCACGTCGTCGGGCAGGACAAAGGTGCGCCCAGCCATCGCCGCGCGCGCCTGGGCGGCCCGGTAGAGCGCAAGCGAGCCGCGTGGGCTGGCGCCCAAGGCCAGATCGACGTGGCTGCGCGTGGCTTGCACCAGGCCCACGATATAGGAACGCACGGTGGCATCGACATGCACGCTCCACACTTGCTCGGCCAGCCGGGGCACCGTTGCGCCGTCCACGACAGACTGGAGCATCTCGATGGGGTGCTGCCCACCGAGGTTGACCAGCATGGCGCTTTCCTCCCCGCTGGTGAGATAGCCGAGTTTCAACTTGAACAGGAAACGGTCGAGCTGCGCCTCGGGCAGTGGAAAGGTGCCCTCATACTCGATGGGATTCTGCGTGGCCAGCACGAGAAACGGGCGTGGCAGGGTGCGTGTCTGCCCGTCGACCGTGACTTGGCGCTCGCCCATGCATTCGAGCAGTGAAGACTGGGCGCGCGGCGTGGCGCGGTTGACCTCGTCGGCCAGCAGAATGTGGGTAAACGCCGGGCCGGGCACAAACTGAAACTGGCGCGTCTCCTGGTTGAAGATGTTGACGCCGGTGACATCGCTGGGCAGCAAGTCGGGCGTGCACTGGATGCGCCGGAAGTCGACGCCGAGGGAGACCGCCAAGGCGCGTGCCAGCATGGTCTTGCCGACGCCGGGCACATCTTCGAGCAACACATGGCCTTCACACAACAGCGCCAGGAGCAGGGTATCGACCGTCTCTGACTTGCCGACAATCACCTTCTCGACATTGGCGCGCACTGACGCCGCAAATGATCGTATCTCATCCATGTGGGGTAGTGTACACTGTCCCGCCGTTTTTGTCAGGTGGCGCTTACGCCCCTTGCCGTCAAAACCTTTGACGAGACACCGGGATTTGTGTTATGTTTGGGGTCGTAAACAGTCGATCGATTGACCTGCTCCTGTAGCTCAGAGGATAGAGCGCCGCCGTCCTAAGGCGGGCGTCGGGGGTTCGAGTCCCTCCAGGAGCGCTCAGTTATTGCGGCGGACGGTCCAGCGGCGGCGCCGAGGCCATATAGTCCTGTGCGATGCGATCGACGTAGTTTCCCACCAGGGACTGCACGCGGCCATAGTCGCTCGATGCCACGATAAAGCCGACATGGTGCTTCTTGGTCAGCCGCCACACCAATTCCGGATCGTTGTATGCCGAGGTGTCTGGCCACTCTTGTCGCGCTAGCGAGACAATCAGACCGGCATAGTCGTGGCGCAATGCCGGCAGATGATACGCCTCGCCGCGCAGGTCGGCCAGTTCCAACCGCGCCCATTCCACCCACGGGTTGACGTTGCTGGCGTGTTCCACCAGCCGGTCGATGCCGGCGCCGCCGACACGCGCCGCAATCTCCAGAAAATAGAAGTGCCCGTCGTCAGCCCCGCGGATAAACTCAGCGTGGGTCACCCCGCGCTGCATGCCCATGGCCGCAATGGTGGCGCGGTTGATGGCCTGTAACGCCTGCTCGTCTGGCGAGCCATGTGGGATCGTCGTCGAGGCAAAGACGCCGCCGCCATGATACACGGCCATTGGCGGCAGGCCATACTGGTGCACCGCCGCAATACGGACCTCTCCATCCCACACCACCGAGTCGACATGGAAGACGTCGCCCGCCACAAACCGCTCGACCAAAAAGTACGACTGCCGGTCCCCCAACTCGCGCAGCGCCTGCCAGACCTCGTCGGCATTGTGCACCAGCTTGATGCCCATCGAACTGGCCTCGCCGCGCGGTTTGAGCACCCACGGCGGCGGCACGCGTGCCATGAATTCGCTGAGGCGAGGATAGTTGACCACCGCGACGAACTCGGGCACGGGCACGCCGCGGGCGCGCGCCTGCGTGCGCATCGCCAGCTTGTCGCGGAAATAGCGCGCCTGCGACGTACCCATCCCCGGCAAGCGCAGATGTTCGCGCAGCGCTGCCCCGGTCTCCACATCGTAATCGTCGAGCGCGACAATGCGGTCGATCGTGCGCTCGCGCGCCAGAAAGCTCACGGCAAAAGTAATGTCAGGCTCCTTGGTCAGATTGGCGAGTGGCAGCATAAAAAACTCGTCAATGGCGTGGCGCGGCCACTCTTCCTGCGCCATTTTTTCCGTCGTGACCAGAATCGTATGGCAGCCTTGGCGCTTGCACTCTTCGAGAAACTGCCCGCCCTTGAAATAGCTGGCAATACAGAGGATAGTGGGTGGCATGGGTATCCTTTCGGGCGCGGTGTCATTGCAATCATGCGCCTATAGTACCGGAAAGCCACACAGCGGTCAACCACCGCGTTCGGTGCCGGGCACAGCTCACGCTGAGGACGACCCATTGGCCCGCATAACAGATGGCAGGCGTGTCTTCCTTTGATGCACCCTTGTTTTTGTGTGTGAACCGGCACCAATCGACCCCTTTCACGATCCGGCGCAACCGGGCATTCTGCGGTATAATGGCAACTATCCTTCCCTCGACAAGCCCTTCACAACCATAAGGAAATTCTATGCCGCTCCAAGCCTCACCCAAAGGTCTCACCTGGTTTCAAGACGCCCGCTTTGGCATGTTCATCCACTGGGGGCTCTATTCGATCCTCGGCAAACAAGAGTGGATCATGCACACCGACGCCATCCCGGTGGCCGAATACGAGAAGCTCGTGCCCCAGTTCAACCCCGTCAAGTTCAACGCCGACGAATGGGCCAGTGTCGCCGCCGATGCCGGCCAGAAATACATCGTGATCACCAGCCGCCACCACGATGGCTTCAGCATGTACGACACGGCGCTCAGCCCCTACAAGGTGACCAACACCCCCTTCAAGCGCGACCCGCTGCGTGAACTGGCCGATGCCTGTGCGCGACGCAATGTCAAACTCGGCTTTTACGTCTCGCTGATGGACTGGCACCATCCGGCCTATCGCTTCCGCAAAGAAAGCGGTCTGGCCTGGCAGGATTATCTCGGCTTTCTGCACGGCCAGGTGCGCGAACTGTGCACGCAGTATGGGGAAGTCGCCTGTATCTGGTTCGACGGGCACTGGCCGGCCAACGTCTACGACGACTCCAATCGCTACTTCGAGCCGGGTGGGTCGTTCGAGTATGAGAAGCTGTACGACATGATCCACACCCTGCAGCCGGACGCCGTGATCGAGAACAACCGCCACCGCGCGCCGCTGCCCGGCGAAGATCTCCAGGGCTTCGAACAAGATCTGCCGGGCGAGAACACGACCGGCTTTAATGAAACTCAGATCTTCGGCCTGCCCATCCAGGTGTGCATGACCATCAACGAACACTGGGGCTGGAGCCGCGACGACAACAACACCAAGTCGGTGCGCCGGCTGGTGCATGTGCTGGCGCGATCGGCCAGCGTGGGCGGCAACTTGCTGCTCAACGTCGGTCCGACGCCGGAAGGCGAGATCGTGCCGTTGCACGCCGAGCGCCTGCGCGGGGTGGGCCGCTGGCTGGAGAATAACGGCGCCGGCATCTACGGCACGCGCGCCGGTGTCATTCCCCCCACACGTGAGACGGTCAGTACGCTACGCGGCGACACCCACTATGTGCACGTGTTGGACGACGTGAGCGACAGCGTCATCCTCAGCAGTGTGCCGGCTGCCGTTGCCAAGGCGCGCCTGGTGAATACCGGGCAGGAATTGACGGTCGAGCGGGAAGGTGTGAACTTCTTTGTGGCGAGGGGCGCGGACCGCACCACGGTCTATGTTCCCCCTGCTGTGCGCGATCCGTTCGACACCGTGATCGAACTGCGCTAGCCAGAGTAGGGCGATTTAGCAAATCGCCCTACAATTGAGAGGAGACGCCATGATCGACACAACGCTGACTGTACGCACCGGCGGACTATATTCAAGTGGCGACGGGCGGCAAGCAGCGCATCGGCATCGCACTGGACGAGTGGGGCGTCTGGCATCCGGAAGCGCGTCCTTGGGGATCTGGCGACGTAGCGCGCCAAGCGCCGGTCACCTATGAGCAGGCCGGCACGCTGCGCGACGCGCTCGCCGCCGCCGTCGCGCTGGAGGGGTTCCATCGCCAGTGCAACGTGCTGACGCTGGCCAACCTGGCGCAAGCTAAGAGGGTGAAAGAGTGAGGGGGTGATAAGCACCTTGTGCCAACGTCACCCTCTCACCTTCCCACTGGGCAGGGTAATGGTGAAGCGGCTGCCTTTGCCGAGAGCGCTCTCCAGTGTAATTGTGCCGCCCAGCAGATCGACCATGCGCTGCACATAGGCAAGCCCCAGTCCCACCCCCTCGTAGTGCCGCGCCAGGCTGCTGTCCCCCTGCACGAAGGGTCGGAAGATGGTTGCTTGCTGTTCGGGTGCGATGCCGATGCCTGTGTCCCACATCACGAGGTGCACACTCTCCCCACCGGCGTCACCGCGCACCTCCAGGCCAATCTGGCCGCCTGCCGGCGTAAACTTGACAGCGTTGTCGAGCAGTTGTTGGAGCACCTGAATGATGCCTTGAGCGTCGCTGACGATCGCCAATCGTGCCGGCTCGCCGCTAAATTCGACGGTCTGCCCTTTCTGTTCGGCGCGGCCGCGCACGGCGCGCACAGCGATTGCACAAAGCTCGGCCAGCACGCAGGATTCTTGCTGCAGCTTCACGTTGCCGGCCGCCAGACTCGTGTAACGCAAGATGCTGTTGACCAACGCAAGCAGACGTTCCCCGCTTTGATGGATGCTCTGTACATAACGAGCCTGGCGTTCGTTGAGCGGGCCGTTGGACTGCATTTCCAGCACTTCAGTCATCGTCAGTACGCCGGTCAGGGGCGTGCGCAGTTCGTGGCTGACGGCGGCCATGAATTCGTCTTTCACTTTTGCCGCGCGTTCCAGATCCGCCACCGCCGCCGCGAGTTGGGTCGTGCGCTCTTGCACCTGCTGCTCCAAAGTTGCATTGAGCCGGCGAATTTCCTGCTCGGCCTGCTTACGCTCGGTGATATCATTGAGGACGCCGACTATAATCGGTTGGCCCTGCTTGTTTGTCATGTAGCGAACCACCAATTCAGACAGGTAGGTCGAACCATCTTTACGTTGATGCACCAATTCGTCGCTATAGACGTGAGGCCCACTTGCACCGCTCAGAAATAGTTGGCTTCGTTCGATCTGCTTGGGACCAATGTAGGCATACGACTCGGGTGTCATCACTCGGTCCAACGAATGGGTCATGGCTTCCTCTACGGTGTAGCCAGTCATACGTTCGATGGCCGGGCTAACAAAATCTAGATGACCGGATTCAAGGTTGAACACATACAGAATCTCGGCCGCGTTGTCGGTGAACAGGCGAAATTTCTCCTCGTTCTCGCGTTGCGCCTCCTCCGCTTGCCGGCGTTCGGTAATGTCGTGTGCGATCACGACGGCGCCGATAATGGCAGATTGAGTGTCACGGCAAGGCGAATAAGTTACGCTCATGTAACGGCGGCCTTCGTCAGCAAAGTCGAACCACTCGGCATAGGTGATCTGCTCGCCGGCAAAGCAGCGGTCGAGTTGAGATTTGATGATTTCGTCGAACACAGCCTGGCCGAGGACTTCCGCCACGGGATGGCCTTCGATGGATCTCCGTTCCAAGCCGGTCCGCTTAAGATAGGCGTCGTTGATGGACTGGTAGCAGTAATCGCAACCGACGAGGGCCATTGAGTCCGGAGAGGAAGCGACCATTTGTTGATAGGCGCGCAGACGCAGTGCGTCATCTGGGGGGGCAACCGTTGGAGCTTGTATCATCACCAATTTTCTCCTGGACATTTCCGGTGCACGCTAAGAAACCGGTTGAGAAGCCCACGCCAAGATGCATCGGCGCGAGGAAAAGCGGCACGCCGTTCAGTTCAATAAAGACAAAGGGCGACCCGGAGATATAGGCAAACATCGCCCCGGATGCCAGCCCGGCGGTCAGCACATAGCCCATAAAACGCCCGTCCGCCAGCAGCGCGCCGTAGACGCGTAGGGCGGCGCCCAGCCCGGCCTGGGTCCGGCGTTCGACCGGCAGCGATTCACGCAGGCCCCACAGCACCAGGATCAGGCAGAGGATCCCAAACCCGCTCAAGGCCAAAAAGATCGAGCGCCAGCCGAAGAAAATCAGCAGTTGGCCGCCCACCAATGGGAGCATTCCCCTCTTGTGGGCATTGATTTCGCGTACGCCATCGAGGATCTCTTGTCCAAGATCACGCTTAGGCATGTTAAAGATCATACGCTACTGCCGTCCAAGAGCGCAAACAAACGTTGACCGCCGTTAGCGCTACACGGACGTTCCGCCATCAACCACGCGCTGCCCGGCCTCCAATAGGTGCACAATCCGATCCACGTCATAAATACAGCCCGCCCAGATGCCGCCGCTGGCTTGCTGGAGCGCGGCCCACAGGCGCGTGTCGTCGGGCAGGTTGGGGTCGGGCGCCAGGTTGGGGTGCGGAGGACGCGCCGCCAAGACGGCTGCGCCTTCTTCTGTGCTGTAGCGCTGGCCGCCGTGACCCACCAGATCGACGCTGCCGGTGAGATTCGTCGTGTCTACGATAATCTGGATGAGGTCCCCCTCGCGCACGCGGCCCAACGGCCCGCCGGCGAGCGCTTCGGGACCCACGTGGCCGATACACGCGCCCGTGCTCACACCGCTGAAGCGCGCATCGGTGACCAGCGCCACCTCTTTGCCCCACGGCAGGTACTTGAGAGCCGCCGTGATCTGATAGGTTTCCTCCATGCCGCAGCCCAACGGGCCGCGCCCCATCAGCACAAGAATGTCCCCCGGCCGCACCGGATCCGGCGCCTGGCCCTTGATGGCGGCAATGGCTGCGCGCTCGCTGGTGAAGACGCGTGCCGGGCCAAGCTTGCGGTAGACGCCGTCACGATCCACGACGCTGCGGTCGATGGCCGTGCTCTTGACCACGGCGCCCTCCGGGGCCAGGTTACCCTGCGGGAAGGTGACCGTGCTGGTCAGGCCGCGGGCTTTTGCCAGCGGCGGCGGCAGGATCACATCGTCGGGGTCCACGCCATCTTCCTGCTGGAGCCGGGCACGCAGATGCCGGCGGCGCTCACTCGCTTCCCAGAGATCCAGCATCTCCCCCAAGGGCCGCCCATTCACCGTGCGCGCCTCCAGCCGTAACAACCCCAACCCGCGCAGGTGGAGCATGACCTCTGGTACACCGCCGGCCAGAAAGACGCGCACCGTGGGATGGCCGGTGGGGCCGTTGGGCAGCACATCCACCAGGCGCGGCGTCGCCCGATTGATGCGCGTCCAATCCGCCACCGTGGGCGGGCGCAGACCAGCGGCATGGGCCACGGCTGGGATGTGCAGGAGCAGGTTGGTGCTGCCCCCAAAAGCGGCGTGGACGACCATGGCGTTGTGCAGCGCGGCTTCGGTCAGGATCGCGCCGCAGCTCTGCCCCGCCGCTTCCAGGGCCATCAGCGCCTGCGCCGACCGGCGCGCCATATCCAACCAGATCGGCTGTCCCGAAGGGGTAAGCGCCGAATGTAGCAAAGAGAGACCCAACGCCTCGGCCACGACCTGGCTGGTGGCGGCGGTGCCCAGAAACTGGCAGCCGCCACCGGGGCTGGCGCAGGCGTGGCAGCCCAATTCGGCGGCCTCTTCCAGGCTGAGCTCGCCTTGCGCAAAGCGCACGCCCACGGTCTGGATTTTGCCGGCGTCCTCCCCGTGGGTGGGCGGCAAGGTGACGCCGCCAGGGACGAGGATGGCGGGCAGATCGGGTTGGCCGGCCAGCGCCAAGAGCATGGCCGGCAGCCCCTTGTCGCACGTGGCCACCCCCATCACGCCGTGACGGGTGGGCAAAGAACGAATCAGGCGCCGCAGCACCAGCGCGGCGTCGTTGCGGTAGGCCAGGCTGTCCATCATGCCCAGCGTGCCCTGCGTGCGGCCATCGCACGGGTCCGTGACGTAGCCGGCAAAGGGGATGGCGCCGCGCCGGCTAAATTCTTCGGCGGCGGCCTGCATCAGCAGCCCTACTTCCCAGTGACCCGTGTGGTAGCCCAAGGCGATCGGGCTGCCGTCCGCCGCGCGGATGCCGCCTTGCGTACTCAGGATCAAGAATTCCTTGCGGCGCAACCTGGCGGGGTCCCACCCCATGCCGGCGTCTTGCGACAGCCCAAAGATGTGGCCGCTGGGCGCCGTACGCAGGTATTCATCGTCCAGCGGCAGGCTGCCGGCTGGGCCAGCGGCGTGGGTCGCCACGGCATAGAGAGCACGATCGGTCGCATCGATCGGGGCGAACGCCGGCAGTTCTGGATCGGGCGGATGGTTCATCGGTCGACAGCATCCTTTCTACGCGTGACAAGGGGTTTGTCCAGGCAATCACCACCAATCAAGGGAATACCTGGGACTTTATCACAAGACGAGCGGAGACGCATGTTCGGCGTCGCGCTGGCTGGCCAGGCGTGGCGGCGGCGCATCGCACGGTTGGGCCAAAAATTGGCTATTGACAAAGTGCATTTTTTCGCCTATACTTCGAAGTACTATTTCGAAGTACTAAACACGCTCCCTACGGTCAGCCATTGCTGATTGCCCTGCCGGTCTGTTCTATATTGCGGCAAACCACAAGTTCGGCATAAGGATCTCTATGACCCAGCCGCCTGAGGCCACGCCAGTCAAAGCTGCGCGCCGGCTGACCCAATATGACATCGCCCACCTGGTGGGTGTGTCGCAGACCACGGTCTCGCAGGTGTTGCGCAACCCTGCGGCGAGTAACATCCCTGAGGAAACACGGCAGCGGGTGCTAGAGGCGGCGCAGAAACTCGGCTATGTGCCAGACCGCGTGGCGCGCAGTCTGCGCACCGGCCGAACGCACATCATCGCCGCGGTGATCCCCGACATTACCAACCCCTTCTATCCGGCGTTGGTGCGCGGCATTCAGGATGAAGCCGAAGCACACGACTATCACGTCGCCACCTACAACACGGACGGCGATGCCCTCAAGGAAGCACGTGTTCTCGAGGTTGTGCTGCAGGCGCGCTTGGATGGGTTGATCCTGGCCCCCTTTCATCTCGATGCGCAGAAGCTCGAACCGTTGCTGGTGCGCGGGTTCCCCATCGTCGTCCTTGCCGATCGCGACGAGTTCGCCAACTTTGCGATCGACACCGTGGGGACTGACGCCCGTGAGGCGGCCGATAGTGCGGTCGAGTACCTGATTGGTCGCGGGCATCGCCGCATCGCCATGTTGACGAGCGCACTGGCGGCAGCGGGCAAGGCGCGCGCGGCGGGCTACCGGCAGGCGCTGGCACGCCACCACCTGGACTTTGACGAGCAGTTGCTCATTTGGTGCAAGGACTTCACCGAGAAAGCCGGCTACCTGGGCATGCAAGAGGTCGCGCGGTCGAGCCCATTGCCATCGGCCGTGTTTGCCGCCAGCGACCAGCTTGCCTTGGGCGCCTTACAGGCTGCGCGTGAACTGGGTCTTCAGGTTCCCCAGGAGATCGCGCTGATGGGCATCGACGATATTTCGGCGGCGCGCCTGGTGTCACCGGCGCTGACGACAGTTGCCCAAGACCAGGAACAGCAAGGGCGTCAAGCGGCGTGCTTTCTGCTGGACCGGATTTCGCAGCGCTATTTAGGGCCGGCAAGGCACCTCTCGATGCCCTACCGGTTGGTCGTACGCGAGTCAGCCTGATGGCAGGCAGTGCCGTTCTTTCGTCGGGTGACGCGGCTTAGGCCGGCCGAGAAGAAATAGGGAGCACCAAACAAGGAGATTGCCTATGCATGGATAGCCATCCGCTGCGGAATGCCCATCAACAAATGCCCCCGGTTGCATACTCAGAAGGCAAGGGTTCGCCATTGCCCCTATGCTACGAAACGAAGGAATAAGGAGAATTCCATGAAGCACACGAAGATACGGCGTTTACGATGGCCGGTGTTGCTGTTCACGATCCTGGTCGTCAGTTCTTTGTTGTTGTCGGCCTGCACGGGTGCGGTTGCCCCCGCAACGACTGGCGGCAGCGCCGCCGGCAGTGCGGCCGCCGGCGAGCCGGTGAAAATCACCTGGTGGAGTTGGAATGGCGGCCCACCCGTAGCCGGTGCGCAGCTTGGCGATCCGCCGCAACTGGTGGTCGAGTTCAACAAGACCCACCCCGATATCCAGCTCGATTGGAAGTTCTACCAATACAACGATTACCTGAATGCGCTCAAGCTGGCGGTTGCCTCGGGTGAGGGCCCTGACCTGTTCGGGTTGCAGGCCGGCGCGCTGGTCAACGAGTATAACGAGTTCACCGAGGATCTGAATCCCTACGCCAATAAGGATCTGGGCGCCAACTGGCAGGATCAGTATTACGCGCTCGGCTTTGGCGGCGTGACGATCGGCGACAAGCTGCCGGGCATGCCGATCTTCAACTCGGCGGCTGGCCAGCTTTGGTACAACAAGACCATTCTGGACAAGTACAATTTGCAGCCGCCAGCGACCCTCGACGAATGGGTCAGTGTGTGCAAGACGCTGGCCGACAATGGCGAGACCTGCTTTGTGCACGGCGCCAAGGATGCCTGGGTCAACTTCGACATGTACATCGCCCTGGCCAACGAGCTTGCGCCCGGCAAGATCTATGAAGCCGAGGCCGGCAAAGTGCCGTGGACCGACCCGGACCTGGTCAAGGCCATGGATCTGTGGGGCGAGATGTTCAAGAACGGCATCATGCAGAAGGGTGCGCTCGGCATTTCGCAGTATCCGGATGCCAACGATATCTGGGACGCCGGCAAAGCGGCGATGATCCTCTTCGGAATGTGGAACGACTCGGTGATGACCAAGACGGCGCTCGCCACCATGCAGAAGCAGCTTGGACTCACGGAGACATTCGAATTCCTACCCATTCTGTTCCCCGATGTCAACGGCGACGGCAAGCCTGGCCAGTTGTTTGGCGGCCCCGACGTGGTGCTCTCGATGAGTTCCACCAGCAAAAACAAAGACGCTGCCTGGGAGTTTATCAAGTGGGCGGCATCGAAAGAGGGCGGGCAGAAGATCATGGCGGACAACGTCTCGATCCCGGCCATGAAGGGGTTGACGCTTAACGACAGCGACATCTCCACCGATGCGCAGAAAGCCAATCTCAAGCAGCAGTTGGTGGACCTGGAGAACGCCGCCGGCAAGCGTGAGTTCGTCTATCCAGAACTGAAGACCGCCCTGGGCGACGCGCTGCAGAACGTTGCGAGCGGTACGCAGACTTCGCAGCAGGCGCTGGAAGCCGTCGAACAGGTTTCGCAGGGGATTCAACGTTAGCGACTAGATGTTCAGGGGGTGCAAAGCCACCGCGTGTTGTGGCCTTGCACCCCCTGGCCGGCCAAGCGGCAACTGGAGAAAACGCCATGCAAATCACGTCAGAGACAGCCAACCTCGTCACTCCGGTTGCCGCACCGGCCCGGCCGCGGTGGCGCGGTTGGACCAACTATCTTTACCTGGTTCCGATCTTCTTGATTGTCGGCGGCCTGATTTACTACGGCATCGTCTACACCTTCTACGTGAGCGTGCTGGACTGGAACGGCATGAGTGCGACGCGCACCCTCGTCGGGCTGAAACACTTTCTGGGCATTGCCCGCGATCCGATCTTCTGGCTCACGCTGCGTAACACGGCCATCTTTGGCTTCCTGGCGATCTTTATCCAGATGGGGGTAGGGCTGCTGATGGCGGTGATGATGTACGCCCCGGTGCGCTTCAAGGCGCTGTACAAGGTCATCTTCTTTGTGCCCGTCGTGATTTCACCGGCCGTGACGGCGTATGTCTTCCGGCGCATCTACAACGCCAACGACGGCGAGTTGAACCTGATCCTGCAGGGCATCGGCCTGGGCGGGCTGCAACAGTCATGGCTGGCCGATCCAAAAATCGCGCTCTTTGCCTTGACGGCCATCAATATCTGGCAGTGGACGGGGCTCAGTTTCCTGATGTACTACGCGGGGTTGACCCTGATCGAGGACAGCTACTACGAAGCAGCGCGCATGGACGGGGCCAACTTCTTGCAGTTGCTGTGGCACATCACCGTGCCGCTGGTGCGCCCCACCAGCTTTGCATTGCTGATCCTGGGCGTGATCGGCGCGCTCAAGACCTTTGACATCGTCTTCCTGGTCACCGGGGGCGGCCCCGGCCGGTCGACCGAATTTCTTTCGACCTACATCTACAAAAAGGCGATCCAGGAATTCAACGCCGGGTATGCCTCGGCGTTGTCGGTGGTCATGCTCTTTGTGGCGCTGCTGCTGACCGTGATCCAGTTGCGTGCGTATCGTGACCAGTAGGAGGGGACGATGTTTACTGGCGTAGGACAACGCTATAACTCTCTGATTCAGCTTGTGCTCACGCTGCTGGCGCTGCTCTTTGTATTTCCGCTGGCGGTGATGGTGTCGGTGTCCCTGCGCGGCGAAGGTTTTGGCAATTACCTGGCCGTATTGCGTCACCCGATGATCCCACGCTTCTTTCTCAACAGCGTGATCGTGACGGCCTGTACGATCGTGCTGGTCTACTGCATCACGATCCTGGCGGCCTATGCCTTCTCCAAGCTGCCGCTGCGCGGCAAGACGGTGCTGTTTAGCGCGTTGCTGGTTGGGTTGTTGTTGCCGGCAGTAGCTGTGATGGTCCCGCTGTTTTTTACGATCCGCAGCCTGGGGCTGATGAACAACTACCTCGCGCTGATTCTGCCCTACACGGCCTTTGCCCTCCCTTTTACGACGCTGCTCGCGCGCAACTTTTTTGATGGCCTGCCCAACGAGTTGCTGGATGCGGCGCGCATTGACGGCTGCAATTCTTTCACTGCGCTCCTGCGCGTCGTGCTGCCGCTCAGCCGCCCGATTTCCGTGGTCGTGGTGCTGTGGACCTTCCTAAGCGCGTGGAACGAGTATTTTCTGGTGCTGTTGTTTATGCAGGACGACCAGATGAAGACTCTGACGCATGCGCCGCAGTTTTTCGTCGGCGTCTATTCGCAGGACACGGGCAAGGTGTTTGCGACGCTGGTGCTGATCAGCCTGCCGATCATGGTACTGTATCTGCTGCTCCAGCGCTATTTCGAAAGCGGCATGACCTCCGGCGCGCTCAAATAATCGCCCCACTGGGGCACCACAAGAAAGCAGTAGAGGCACAGAATGACGACAATCGATCTGCGCAGCACGCGTTTCCGCGATCAGGTCTATGGCTGCTGGATGGGCAAGAACTGCGGCGGCACGCTCGGCGCACCCTTGGAACGCGCCTGGGGCGAGCCGGAACCCTTTGACATCTGGTGGTACCCGGAACTCAAAGAGGGCGGCATTCCCAACGACGACCTGGAAATGCAGTTGATCTGGCTCAAGGCGCTGGAAGAGGTGGGGCCGCAGCTCAAGGCCGCCGACCTGGCGCAGTACTGGCTCGATCACATCGGCTACAACTGGGACGAATATGGCTTGAGCAAGACCAACTTGCGGCTAGGGTTGCTGCCACCGGTGTCCGGAGCCTATAACAACTGGTTCAAGGACTGCATGGGCTGTCCCATCCGCTCAGAGATTTGGGCATGCATCGCGCCGGGCGCGCCGCGCATCGCCGTGCGCTACGCCTATGAGGATGCGATCTGCGACCATGCCGGCGGCGAAAGCGTCTACGGTGAGTTGTTCAACACCGCGGTTGAGTCGGCCGCCTTTGTTGTCGCCGATCGCGAGCAGTTGATCGCGATCGGCTTGTCCTATATTGCCGAGAACAGCATGACCGCGCAGGCGATCCGGGCGGCGCAGGCGGCCCATGCGGCCGGGCTGGAATGGAAGGAAGCGCGGCAGCGCGTGCTCGCCGCCACCCCGCACTACAATGCCCAATACTCGCCGATCAACATCGGCTTCCAGGTCATCGGCTGGCTTTACGGCACGGATTTTGGCGACGCGTTGTGCAAGACCGTCAACTGCGGCTACGACACCGACTGCACGGGCGCGACCCTGGGCAGTATTTTAGGCATCATGGCCACGCGGCAGGGGCTGCCGCTGCGCTGGACCGCGCCGTTGGGCGAAAACATCTCGACCAATGAGTCGTGGGGGGGCATCCGTGCCGTCTCCACGGGGCCGAATCCCGTCCCGGCCACGCTGGACGAGTTGACCGACCGCGTCTGTCGCATGGCGCAGCGCGTGCTGGACGCGCATGGCGTCCTGGGCGTAGGAAGCAGTTTCAGCGTCGACCCGGCCTCGCTGTATGCCGATGCCGGTGTGCGCAAACTCTGGAATGCCCACACCCTGCGGATCGATTACCGCACCGGCGCAATCGAGGTCGGCGTTGACTATGGTGACACGCCGGCGGTGGCAGCGGGAAGCACCAAGACCGTCACCACCTACTTGACCAATCCGCACCCGGTGGCGCTGGCGGTGCAGTGTGCGCTGCACCTGCCGCCGGGCTGGCAAGCGGAGGAGCAGACCGCCCGTGTAAGCATCGACCCACGATCGACGGTGGCTGTGACCTGGACCGTGACTGCCCCGCCGCCGGCCCAACTGGAGAATTCCAACACACTCTATCTGCACGTGGCGGCGCAAGGACGTTCGGCGCAGCCGGCGGCGCCGATCGTGCTGATCGGCGCACGGCGCTACCGCACCGCCGGCCCATATGCAGCCGGCGATGCAGCCGACATCGATCTGCTTGCGCGCAGCTTTGCGCCTGAGCAAGGCGACGGCGCTACGCCCACGAGCCGCGGCGGCGAATGGCGCGAGGGTTCGGCGCTGGACAATCGGCTGCCCCTGACGGACGTGTTTGCCGGCGGCGGCGTGCTCTACGTACAGACCTTCCTGTGGAGTCCCGCCGCGCGGCCGGCCACGATTGGCATGCCCACCAACTGCCCGGGCAAGCTGTGGGTGAACGGCATGCTGGTCGTCGAACGTGCCAGCTACCGCCCCGTGCGGCCCAACTATAATGGCGACGGCGAGTCGTATGCGGCGGTCGACCTGGCCCAGGGCTGGAACGAGTTGTTGATCAAGTATGTGCGCACCCCGGACAAGCCACCGTTTGAGGCGCACGTGATTGCCGCTTCCGCCGACGATCTACGCCACGGCCTCGATCAGGTGGGCTGGACGCGGCTACCCTGGGACACGGAGCAAACTGCGCCATGACCAATGCCACCCAGGTCGCTGCCTACTATTTCCCCAACTATCACGTCGACGCGCGCAATGCGGCCCACTATGGCCGCGGGTGGACCGAATGGGATCTGGTGCGCACCGCCACCCCACGCTTTCCCGGCCACCAGCAGCCAAAGGTCCCGCTGTGGGGCTACGCCGACGAAGCGGACCCGGCCGTGTTTGCGCGCAAGATCGATGCTGCCGCGGACCACGCCATCGACTGTTTTTTGTTTGACTGGTATTGGCACGAGCAAGGGCCGTTTCTGAACGGGGCGCTCGATTGCGGCTTCTTGCAGGCGCCCAATCGGGAGCGCATGCGCTTTGCGCTGATGTGGGCCAACCACGATTGGGTCGATATTTTTCCGGCCACGGCTGGGGAGACGCCTGCCCTGCTCTATCCGGGCGCCGTCACGCGGGCCACCTTTGATCGCTTGACCGGCCACATCATCGACCGCTACTTTGCGCAGCCGCAATACTGGACGATCGACGGCTGCCCCTACTTCTCGGTGTACGAGTTGTACCGGCTGATCGAGGGGCTGGGCGGCGTGGATGCCACGCGGGCGGCGCTGGCGGATTTCCGGCGGCGCACGATCGCGGCCGGTTTCCCCGATCTCCATCTCAACGCCGTGGTTTGGGGTGTGCAACTGCTGCCGGGCGAGCAGGCCATCAAGGACCCCAACCACCTCTTAGCCACCCTCGGTTTTCAAAGCGTCACCTCGTACGTATGGGTGCATCATGTGCCGCTGCGCCCATTCCCCATTACCAGCTATGCGGCAGTGCAGGCGGAAATGGAACAGTTCTGGATGCAAGCGCAGCGCGACTATGCGCTGCCCTACTATCCCAACGTCACGATGGGCTGGGACGCAAGCCCGCGCACCAATCAGAGCCGCCCGTTTGTGGATGCCGGTTATCCTTACACGCCCGTACTCGGCGACAACACGCCGGCCGCCTTTGCGGCGGCGCTGCGTGCCGCGCGCACGTTTCTGGATCAGCAGCCGGCCGCGGCGCGCATCCTGACCATCAACGCCTGGAACGAGTGGACAGAAGGCAGCTACCTGGAGCCGGACACCGTTTACGGCATGCAGTATCTTGAAGCCATCCGCACCGTGTTTGGCGCGCAGCCGCAAAGCATCCCGGCGAGTGTCTAGCTGACGTCGTTGATGGCATCGGATCCCGTCATGAAGAAATACCCTTGCACCAGCCGTATTGGTTGCATTATGCTACCGCAGCGAGATATACTATGGGTAGCCAGCAGGTGATCGGAAAGGAGCAGTATTATGCCTACACTTCATGTGCGTAGTGTGCCTGAAAATGTATACGACCAGTTGCGAACGTTGGCATAGGAAATGGATCCGCTCGCTACAACGCGGTACGGCCACTGGCCCATCGGCCTGGGATGGCTACGTGTCCATGGTGATGGCCGATGCCTGTACGGCGTCGGCGCGGTGCGGACAGCCGGTCGCGGTGGAAATCCCGCAAATGCCTGAGATCTATCGGCGATCTACGGGTTGACCTGGAGCATTGCGGCCATTTTCTGATGGATCAAGTTGACGGCCTTCAAGGGGCGCAGCATGACCTTGAACTCGACAATCCTCCCCTCGTCGTCCCATTTGATCATATCGACGCCGTTGACGCTGACGCCGTCGATCTCCACTTGGAATTCCAGCACGGCATCTCGATCGCCGGCAAGCTCGCACACGTAGCGAAAGGAGTCGTTGCCGAACACACGCAAGGCGGCGGTGAGGTAGTGCGTGGTGATCGCCTTGCCAACCTGTGGCGTATGCACGACTGGCGAGTAGAAGACGACATTGTCGGCGAGTAATGCGGCAATGCCCTGCTCGTTCTGGTCGGCAACGACTTGATGCCAACTGGCAAGTGTGTGGATCGCCATCAAGAACCTCCGAAGTTCGCATGCAGATAGATATTAGCCGGCGACCGGGATCCCGAGGTCGGGGGCGCCGAGCGGCGAGGGGGTAAAGTCAACGCCCGCCCGCGCCAGGAGTTCGAGACAGATCGCCGCCCGATGGACGCGCTCGCGGCCAGTGCGGCGGGGCCTTCGACGCTGGGAATTTCGATGCGGTAGTGCCCGCCGTCGGCAAAACGCGCCACGGAGGTGGGCAGATCGGTGCGGTCGCCCGCGGGGAGGTTCAAATTACGCAGAAGTTGTTTGGCTACATTCATCAGGCGGCGTCCCATGGAACTCAGATGGCAACTAGCGGCAAACCATTGTGCACCCTATTAAAGACCAGGCCGCCGTCCGGCGCAAAGTCAAGCAACAATTATTGACCGGATTCAGGCGACCTCGATCCAATACCGCGCCCCATCGCGTGTGCGGTGGAGCAGCCCGGCATCGACCATGCTGCGGCGCACGAGCACGTAATCGGCGTCCAGATACCACTGTTGCAGCAAGGCGTTGACTTCTTTTTCGTGGTAGCTGTGCTCCACGGCGAATTTGCCGGCCAGGTACTCCATCATGGCCTGTTGATCTTTCAGCTTGCTCGACCAGCGTGTAATGCGCCCGCGATCGTCGAGCAGACTGTACAAGAGCGGCGACACGCCGGCGCGCACCTGGTTGAGCCGGGTCTCCGTCTGTTGCCGCTCGCCGATCGACTGCACATTATCGTTGGAGAGCAACTGGCGCGTCAGGTACAACAGGCGTTGCAAACCGGCCGCGTTGAACTCGTACAGCTTGTTGGCATCGCCGGCGCGGCGCTCGCGCAGAAAACCGGCGCCGACCAGTTGCTTGAGATGGCGCGAGACATTGCCCTGGCTGCCCTCGAGCTGCGTGATGATCTCCTGGGCGCGTTGCTCGCCACTTTCGATGAGGAGTTCGAGGATGCGCAGCCGGGTGTCGTCAGCCAGCGCCGTGAGCGGGCCCAAGACCTCGGCGCGGCTGAGCGGGTCGCGGCGCAGCAGTTGTGGGTCGAATTTGCGCATGACCCACAGCGTGTCGCTGCTGCCAAAGCGGCTACACCAGGCCAGAACGTGCGGCGACCAGACCAGCACGATTCGCTGCACGCCGGCCAGTTGCGCAAGCTGGGGCGCGGCCGGCTCGGTTTGCAGCAGGAAGCGCAACGCCGTGAAGGCGTCCGTCGCCTGCCAACGCGCCTGGCTGAAGACGAGTTCGTTGATGCTGGTCGTCATTTTCGTCAACAAGGGCGTTTGGCGCTTCCACTCCGCCGCCAACAGGTCGTTCCACAGGCTGCGCAAATGATCGACGATCTTCTGACGCAGCGCGGGCGGATCGGTGAGGAGAGTTTCAGCCGGCGCCGCCAACGTGGACCCGTCTACGCGCGCGGGCGCGGCAACGCGTCGTTCCTGGAACAGTTCGAGGGGTTGCCGCGCCAGCGCATCGAGATACGCGGGAAAATCAGCGTAGGTTTCCGTGGGCAAAAGCGCATCGCCCAAGGCCGCAAAGAGCCAGCGATTGAAGTGGCGCTGCTCTGGCGTCAACTGGGTCGCCGCCTGCGCCAGCGCGGGGTCCACCGGTGGCGCCTCATCGGCGGTCAACGCCCAGAGGCTGAGGAGGACATTGTGTACCGGCGCCAAGGCGGCGTTCACCTGGACGGGGGGCGCGTGTGCGCTGGAGAAGGGCGATTGGCTCATGATGACATCCCGTGTTGCAATTATTCGTATATTCGCATAATTACAATATAGGATACTTTATCACGCACTCATTGTCAAGCGCCAGTTAGCGAAGCGCCTGTATCAGGACGCTGGCTATCCGCCAGCCTTCTCGATAAAGGCGATCACGTCCTCCCGCGTGGTGGCATCCAACAGTACGTTGCCCAGACGCTGAAAAT
>Ga0105047_10000721_pt1 | contig 57279 bp, 54 predicted proteins | sample MAT04_FD_78384 | JGI IMG/M metagenome (GOLD analysis project Ga0105047, IMG submission 78384) | Freshwater microbial communities from Lake Fryxell liftoff mats and glacier meltwater in Antarctica - MAT-04 (megahit assembly) | ecosystem: Environmental > Aquatic > Freshwater > Ice > Liftoff... | reverse complement strand
GACCAGAAAAAACAGGACCGCCGTACCGGCGTGGACGAGGGGCGCGGGCGGGGGGCGCCCGAACGGACGTCCGGTGCGCCCCGCGTACGTGCCCGCCGTGGCCCAGGGGGGGGGGGGGTGGGCGGGTGGCGTGATGCTGGCGAGCATCCCTGCGTTGCGGCTCATTCGGGGGCTCCGGTTCCGGTGAGGGAGAGAAAGACTTCGTCGAGAGTCGGGCGGCGCAGACCAATGTCGTCCAGACCGATACCGCGCTCGGAGATGAGGCGCACCGCCGTGGCCAATGATTCGGTGCCATTGGTGACGGGTACAGCGACGCGACGCGCAGGCTCGTCGAGGTGTGGGGCTTCATGGCCCAGCGGGGCGAGAATTTCGGCGACGACACCGAGGTCGGTGCCGTGCTGCACGCGTACTTCGACCACATCGAGCCCGGCCTGCGACTTCAGCTCCGTCGGCGTGCCGGTGGCGATGACGCGCCCATGGTCGATGATCACGATGTGGTCGGCCAACTGGTCGGCCTCTTCCAAGTACTGGGTGGTCAGCAACACATCAGTGCCGCCGGCCACCAGTGACCGAATGGACTCCCACAGCTCGATGCGCGTGCGCGGGTCAAGACCGGTGGTGGGTTCGTCCAGCAGCAGAATTCGCGGAGAGCCGACCAGGCTGGCGCCGAGGTCGAGGCGACGACGCATGCCGCCGCTGTACCCCTTCACCGCACGATCCGCGTCGTCCTCCAAGTGGATCTCCGCCAGTACCGCCTCCGCCGCAGCCTTCGCGGCGGGCGCAGTGTGGCCGAAAAGGCGAGCGATCATCACAAGGTTCTCGCGGCCGGTGAGAGCCGGCTCGACAGCAGCGGTTTGGCCAGCGAGGCCGATGACCCGGCGCACTTGCTCGGGGTTCGCAATGGCGTCGATGCCCGCCACGCGTAACGTGCCCGAGTCTGGCTTCAGCAACGTCGCAACGGCCTTCACGAACGTGGTCTTCCCAGCGCCGTTGGGGCCGAGAATGGCAGTGACCTGCCCAGTGGGAGCGACGAGGTCGAGCCCGGCAAGTGCGTGCACCAGACCGTTCTTCCCTGACTTGGTCTTCTCGGACCCGTACCGTTTGGTGAGACCATGGGCCTCGATGGTGGGAGCGGCGTTCTGCGCCGCGCTGGAGCTCATTGGCCCAGTCTGCCGGGCAACCCGGCCAGGACATGGCCACATTGCGCGATTCTCCGGCAGGAAATCGCGCCAGTGGCGGCGGCTGCATCGTTGGGCCATGATGGGGGACCACTCGGGGGAGGGCAGGACACACTCATGAAGCAGCTCACTGGGCTCGATGCAAGTTTTCTCTACATGGAGACTGCGACAACTTTTGGTCACGTCAGCGGTCTTGGAATCTACGAGCGCCCATCGCCCGACTTCGATCCGTATCAGGTCGTCTACGAAAAGTTCGGCGCACTGGTCGGCCAGGCCGAGCCGATGCGGCGCAAGTTGGTACCGGTTCCGTTCTCGCTCGACCATCCATGGTGGATCGACGACGCCGACTTCGACCTCGACTACCACGTGCGCCACATCGGCCTCGCCCCGCCCGGCGGCGCCGACCAGCTGACCGAGCAGGTGTCGCGCATCGTTGGCCGTCAGATGGACCGCACACGCCCACTGTGGGAGGTGTACGTCATGGAAGGTCTCGGCGACGGCCGCTGGGCCATGCTCACCAAGACGCACCACGCCACCATCGACGGCGCGGCCGGCGTGATTCTGCTGAACATGCTCACCGACACGGATCCCGACACGCCGACGCCGGAAGCTGTCGAGTGGAAGGGCGAACGGCCCCCCAGCCAAAGTGAGCTGCTGCAGCACACGTTGCACAACCTGGTCACCAATCCGGTGAAGGGTGTACGGCTGCAACTGCGGATGGTGCGCAATCTGGCCGAGACGCTGGGCGTCAACAGCGTCAGCCGCGCGGCGGGGTCCGCGCGAGACCTGATCAAGAACATGGTCGGCGCCGGCGGCAACGCCGTGCCCGAGAACGAGCGGCTCATCACACTGCCGCTGACACCGGCACCCGCCACGCCGTGGAACAAGCCGATCACCGCACACCGTCGTTTCGCGATGCGCGGCACCTCGCTGGAGAATCTGAAGGTGCTCAAGAACGCCACCGGCGGCACGCTCAACGACGTCGTCATGGCCATCTGTGCCGGCGCACTGCGCGAATACCTGATCAAGCACGACGCACTGCCCGACAAGCCGTTGCGCGCAATGGTGCCGGTGAGCATTCGAACCGGCGACGAGACCGACGTGTGGACCAACCGGGTCTCCAGCATCATCGCCGACCTGCCCACCAACTGTGCCGACCCGCTGGAACGCGTCGCCCGCTGCCGAGAGGCGATGGCGGCGGCGAAACGTCAGCTGGAACTGGTGCCCGCGGAGACCCTGATCGACGTCACGCAGACGTCGTCGCCGTTGGTCGCAGTGGCCGCACTGCGACTGATGTCGCGCATGTCCAACCGCATGCTGCTGCCCGCCAACCTGACCATCTCGAACGTGCCCGGCCCGCGCCAACCGCTCTACTTCGGTGGCGCCAAGCTCGAGGCGTACATCCCTGTCTCCATCGTCACCGACGGCATGGGCCTGAACATCACGGTGCACAGCTACCTCGACCGGCTGGACTTCGGCATCATCGCAGCTCGCGAGCTGGTGCCCGATGTGTGGGACATGGCCGACATGCACATCGCCGAAATCGGCCGCCTGTTCGAGGCCACCGGAGCTGAGTGGGCCGTGCCGCAAGAAGCACCCCCGATGCGACGCGGCAGCACCCACGTCAAGCCAGTCCCCCGCCGCCGCCCCGCAGCAGCAGCAGCAGCTGCCACCGCGCCGGCCAAGAAGGTCACAGCCAAGAAGGTCGCGACCAAGAAGGCAACGACCAAAAAGGCAACGACCAAAAGGGCGAAGTGACGCGTTGTTGTCACTGTCACCTGGGGCTGTGAGGAAATAGCGCGTCAGTTCGTCGGTGGACTGAGATCTGCGGGCTGCGCGCGAGACTGCGCATATGATCACTGACTTGACCGCGGCGGCGCTGTCGGAAGCGATTCATGCGCGAGAGGTGTCGTGCAACCAGGTGATGAACGCCTACCTCGATCGCATCGATGAACAGAACCCGGCAGTCAACGCCATCGTCAGTCGGCGCGACCGCGACGTACTGTTGGCCGAGGCAGACGTCTGCGACCTGGAGTTGGACCACGAGCTGTCGCGCGGATGGATGCACGGCATGCCGCAGGCGATCAAGGACCTCGCCGAGACGAAAGGCATCCGCACCACCAGCGGCTCGCGGCTGCTGGCGGATGTGATTCCCGACCATGACTGTCTGATGGTGGCGCGCATGAAGGCGGCCGGTTGCATCGTCATCGGCAAGACCAACGTGCCCGAATTCGGCAAGGGCTCGCACTCGTTCAACGACGTGTTCGGAACCACCCGTAACCCGTTCGACCTGAACCGCTCGGCCGGCGGCAGCAGCGGTGGAGCGGCTGTGGCACTGGCCACGCACATGCTGCCCGTCGCCGACGGCAGCGACTACATGGGCTCGCTGCGCAACCCTGCTGCGTGGAACAACATCTTCGGCTTCCGACCCAGCCAGGGACGGGTACCGGCGTGGCCGGTCAGCGACGCGTTCATCTCGCAGATGGGTGTGGAAGGGCCAATGGGACGCACGGTGCTCGACGTGGCGATGTTGCTGGGCACGCAAGCCGGGTACGACCCGAGAGTGCCGTTGTCGCAGCCCGGCACGCTGGACGAGTTCGCCACCGTCGGGCGCGCCCGCCAGGCGCTCGACCACGACCCCGCCGAAACTCGCATCGGCTGGTTGGGCGACCTCGACGGTCGGCTGGCGATGGAGAACGGCATCGTCGACCTGTGCACCGACGGTCTGCGCACGCTCGCCGGCTTGGGCTGCCATGTGGAGCCGGCCAGGATTCAGACCGACCTCGACGCCGTCTGGGATGCGTGGTTGGTGCTGCGCCACCTGTCGGTGACCACCGGTCTGGCGCCGCTGGTCGCCGACCCCAGCAAGCGGGAGTTGGTGAAACCCGAGGTGCTGTGGGAGATCGACCACGGGCTGGCGCTCACCGCCACCGAGGTGTCGCAGGCATCGATCACCCGCACCACGTTCCATACCGCTCTCATTTCCCTCTTCGACCACTTCGACGTGCTGGCGATTCCGACTGCGCAGGTGTGGCCGTTCCCCGCGCACGAACGGTGGCCGCAACACATCGGCAACCGCGAGATGGACACCTACCACCGCTGGATGGAGTGCACGCTCTTCGCGACCTTTGCCGGCCTGCCGGCCATCAGCGTGCCGGTGGGTTTCGACGATCGCGGGCTACCGATGGGTGTGCAGCTCATCGGCCGACCGCGTGCGGACGTCGACGTGCTGCGCCTGGCCGCCGCCTACGAAACCACGCTCGCCTTCACCGGCGTCGGCGCGCCGACGGCTCGGGGAGGGAGCTGAAGAATGAGGATCGAGAGCCGGGCGATGGTCGCAGCCGACATTGATCGCGCTGCCGAAGTGTTGGGGCTCGCTTTCGGCGACTACGCCTGGACGAGGTGGGTGGTCGACGAACGCGACCACATCGCGCGAATCACTCGGCTGCAGCAACTCTTCCTGCTGCACTTCGCGCTGCCCCACGGCAGTGCGTGCGTAACGACGATCGACGGCACTGTCGAGTCAGTGGCTTCGTGGATCGACACCGGCGCCACGGCCCCCGAGCCGACGACATCGATGAGTGCCCTGGCCGAGCAGTTCGCGGAGCTTGAGGGCAACCGGCACCAGGCGTCGCAGGCGGCCGACGCCGAGTATCACCTGTGGCGGCCTGCCGAGCGGCACCTCTACTTGGCGACGATGGGCACGTCACCGTCACATCAACGAATGGGTCTCGGGGCACGCACGCTGCAGCCAGGCCTCGATCTGGCTGACCGCCATCAACTGTCCGCCTACTTGGAAACGTCGTCGGAGTCGAACGTCGACTTCTACTCTGCGCTGGGCTTCGAGATCGTCCGCCACTGGCGAATCGCCGACGGCGTCGGGCCCGATCTGTGGCTCATGAGACGAGCGCCTCGATAGTGGCAACGTGGTCGGCGGCGGTGGGCATCGCTGCGATTTCAGCTTGAACCAACCCGGCCGCCGAACGCATCTCGGGTTCGAACAGTGCGCAGTGCAAGGCAGCCGCCACCGATGTTGCGTCGCGGTGCTCGAGCTCACAGACGACACCTGCGCCCGACCGGGAGACGGCATCGGCGTTGTCCCACTGGTCGGCCGCAATCGGGTAGAGCACCTGCGGTATGCCGTGCGCGGCCGCACCCAAGACAGATCCGGCCCCGCCGTGCGACGCGACCACTGCTGCGCGAGAAAGCAGATGGTGCTGTGGCACAAAACGTTCGACACGCACGTTGCCGGGCACCGTGCCAAGGCCCGCCAGATCGACCAGCGGGCCAATCGTTGCCACCGCATCCACATCCAGCCCTGCCAGCGCTTCGAACGCCGCGACCCAGGGCGCTGCCTGCGAAGTCACCTCTGTGCCCGCCGTCAAATACACCAGTGGACGCTCCGCACCCAGCGCGACCAACCAGTCCGGTGCGTCGTCGGAGCCACCCGCCGACCCAGGGCGCACCAGCAGCGACGTCACTTCAGGCGGCGGTGGACCGAAGGAGCTGGGGAACGGGTGGAGGTAGAGCGCGCCGACAAGGTCGCTGATGCCGGCATCAGCGAGGCCGTTGGCCACCCAGATCTGGTCCATCGCGTCGAGCGCTCCGCCGAGCACCGACTGATGCAGCACTCCGCTGAATGCCACCGTCACGTGTGGGATGCCGCGACCCGTTGCCAGCGGCGCTGCCGCCAGTTCGGCCATCTCGTGAATCACGACGTCGGGTTGAAACGAGTCGAAGACCTCGGTCAAGTCGGCATACATGCGGGGCGCAGCGATCTCCGCGAAGAACCCAACGAACAAGCGTTGGCGGCGTTGACGTGGGTCCAGCGCCATGATCTCGGGCATCTGCGGTGCGAAAGCCGCCACACGGCCACCCACACCCATTCCGCACGCGGTGACGTCGAAGCCCATCGCCCGCACTCGGTCACAGGCTTCGTCGGCTGTCGCCCACAGCACCTGGTGGCCTGCCGCCTGCAATGCCGCCGCCAGCGGGGCAAGTGGCCCCAGATGCCCGGCGCCCGGCGTCGACGTGACGAGCACGCGCAGTGAGTGATCTGTGGACACGACCATCGCGCACCATACCCTCGTTCGTGCAAGAGTGCAGGAACTTCATGGAACCGATTGACACCCAGCACGAACCCGCCGAGCCGGCAAAGCCAGCATTGCCGCCGCGCATTTCGATTCTCACGGGGCCGCCGGCAGCATCGGTCGCGCCACCGGCGCCAGGGCAGTGGTTGCAGGACCAGCCGTACGGCGCCAGCGCCGACGCCCCGTACGCAGTCGCCAGCGCCTCACGCGGCGGGCGATGGAAGCGGCTCGTACTCCCCATTCTCGTCATTGCGCTGCTCGCCGGTGGTGCCGCTGTGCTCTTCCGCGACAAGCTCTTGCCGAAGGACAGCGCCCCCTCACACCCGACGGAGTGGGACGCGCGAGTCTCCCCAATTGCAGATTTCGTCGCCACCGAACGGGGCCTGCAGTGGGTACACCCGGTGTTCGTGGATTTCCTTCCCGAGGTCGATTTCGTCGCCCTCTTCGACCAGCCGACGACTCCACTCAGTGACGACGAGCAGGTGGCTGCGCGCTCGACCTCGCTGCTCTACGACGCGTTCGGCCTGGCCGTCGACTACGACCCGACACAGGGTGAGTCCACTGTTTCAGCCGTGACCACCCTGGGGTTCTATTCGCTCACGAGCGACCGCGTGTTCGTGCGCGGCGAACAACTGACACCGGCCGTGCGGGTGGTGCTCGCCCACGAACTGACCCATGCCTTGCAGGCACAGCATTTCGAGCTCGCCACCGGCGGGGAGAACGACCTCGAACTGCGATCCGTCGTCGAGGCCGACGCACTACGGGTGGAGGGTGTGTACATCGACAGCCTGTCCGCAGACGAGCAGACGGCAGCCGATCAGGCCAACAGCCTGGCGCCCGACGCCGAGCAGGGCCTCTCCGACGTCCCCTGGGCGGTTGTCGAGCAGAGGTACGCGCCCTACGTGTTGGGCCCGATGTTGGTGGGCGACGTGTTCGCCGCCCACGGCAACGAAGGCGTCGACCAATTGATCCGCACACCGCCGACTGAAGAAATCCTGCTCAATCCGTGGCTCTACGGTGACCCAGGGCAAGGGCCGGTCGTGGTTGCCGTCGAGGTCCCGCTGGGCACAACCGTCATCGACGAGCCGCAACCGCTCTCAGAGGTGGATGTGTTGATCATGCTGGATGCCTGGCTGCCGTGGACACAGGCGCGCGAGGCATTGAATGGCTGGGCTGGCAGCAGTTACACGAGCTACCAGCGCGAAGGCACCGTGTGCTTCACCGCGACGGTCACCTTTGACGATTCGGCCGATCGGTTTGCACGGGCCATCACTGCCTGGGCGAAGGCGTCTGGCTCGAGCGCCGTTCCGACCACCATCGTCAATGACGTCACCTTCGAAGCCTGCAACCGTGGCGCGGGCGCAACCGAGCCGCCGGCTCCAGTGATCTCTCCCCTACAGGCGCTGCAGGTGGAACATGACGCAATTTCTCGGGCTGGCCCGGACGCTTCGCTGGCCGAAATCCAGAAGTACCAGTGCTTCGCCGGCACCGTGATCGACGACCCACTGTTGGCGCCGCTCCTCTTCAAAATCACTCTGAACACCGACCAGCAGGCGCTGGTCACCTGGCAGTCCACCATCGCCTCCAACGAGTGCGGCGTACCCCCGCCAACGCCCTGAGCACGCCACCCCATCGACCAGCACGCCGTTGGCCGTCGAGCGGCTCAGGTGGGGGCGGCTCGATCGCAGCCGATGACGTACAGGAACTCGGCGGTGACCGAGTAGTGGTACATCTCGACGACGGTGCCGTCGAGCTCGATCGCCGACACTCGGCCGTGGCACTCGTCGAGGTCAGCGTTGGTGGGCAACTCACCAGCAGCGTTGCGTTCGACGACAATCGGGAAGCCGTCGAGCGCGTAGCCGACCGCCGTTCGGGTTGCCGGCATCGCACGCGTAGAGGCCGCCGACCGCAGCACCGGTGGTTGATACGAAGTCGGTCCCCAACGGCAACGCCGTCAGGTCAGCCGCTGTCGTGCGGTGGACGATAGAGACGACGTCTGAACATCTCGTGAGCGTGGATCTTCAGCATTCGCCCAGGATTGGCGCGTACTCTTCGGACTCATGTTGGAGAACGAGGGGATGTCGGCGGCACGCCTTGTCGTGGTCGAGGATGACGACTCCATTCGCGACCTGCTCGGCGCCGGTCTGCGCTTCGCCGGCTACGACGTGCAGACCGTTGCCAACGGTGCGGGCGCGCTGGGGCTGAGCACCGACACACGACCTGACCTCATCATCCTGGACGTCAACCTTCCCGACATGGACGGCTTCGAAGTGTGCCGCCGATTGCGCGCCGCTGGCGACGACGTGCCAGTCATCTTCCTCACCGCCCGCCGCGACACCGACGACATGCGCGCCGGTTACAGCGAGGGCGGCGACGACTACGTCACCAAGCCGTTCAGCCTCGACGAGCTCACCTTCCGCATCGAGGCTGTGCTGCGCCGAACCGGCACCCGCACCACCGGCAAGACCGCTAGTCAACGCCTGACGTGCGGTCACGTCGTCCTGGACGAGGAAACCCATCGCGCCTGGAGCGACGGAGAAGAGATCAGTCTGACCCCCACCGAGTTCCGGCTCCTGCGCTACCTGTTGGCAAACGTCGAACGCGTGCTGACACGAATGCAAATACTCGACCACGTCTGGTCATACGACTTCGACGGCGATTGGCAGATCATCGAGACCTACGTCAGCAGCGTGCGTCGAAAGCTGGAGACCGACGCCCTGCCGCGCATCATCTTCACCGTGCGCGGCATCGGATACTCCGCGCGACGACCGGCCGCGACATGAGCCTTCGACTGCGCCTGGTCATCGGCATCTCCGTCGTGATCGCAATCTCGCTCGGGCTACTGGGGTTCGCGGTCGTCAAGTCCACGCGCGACGACCTGCAGGGCGCCACCACTCGACAGCTCGAGCGGTCGCTCTCCAATCGCGTCAACGCCGGCCCGCGACCGGGCAGACCTCCTGGCGCCGAGATCGACCCTCGTGGGCTGGCCACGGCCCACCTCGCCGTCAACAGCAGCGGTGAGATCATCATCTCCGAGCCGGCCGGCCCACCCAGCGACCCGTTACCGCTGCCTCAGCTCACCGACACCGACATCGCTCGGCTTCGCACTGGCGACTCATCGACCGTCGATGCTGTCGACGGCAGCCTGCGCTACCTGGTGCTCGCTGGCACCACCGCCGACGGCCGGCTCGAGATCGAAGGTGCACCGCTCAACGGCATCGACAGCACGATGTCCTCGCTGATCACCCGCTTCCTGCTCGGCGCGATCATCATGCTGCTCGTTGCCGCTGCTGCAGTGATGTTGGTGGTGAGCCAGGGCCTGCGTCCACTGCGCAAGGTGATCGACACCGCCGACGCCGTCGCCGCCGGCGAACGCCACCAGCGAATTCCGACCGACGAAGGTCCCTCCGAGATTCGCCACCTGTCGGGAGCTCTCGACCGCATGTTGCAACAGCAACGCGCCTCGCTGATCGAACGCAAGGAGAGCGAGCTACGCCTGCGCCGGTTCATCTCCGACGCATCGCACGAACTGCAGACGCCGATCACATCGGTCCTCGGCTGGACCGAGCTGCAACGAAAGGGTGCCCTCGATGACGACGGTGCCGCCATCGCCATGGCGCGCATCGAGTCGGAGAGCAGGCGCATGTCGGTTCTTGTCGAGGACCTATTGCTACTGGCCCGCCTCGACGAACACCGACCCCTGCAGCAACTTCCCGTCGATCTCGCCGCCGTCGCCCACGACGCTGTGATGGATGCACGAGCCGTCGAGCCGGCGCGGTCGATCATCTGCGACGCACCGGCGCCAGTCGTGGTGAGCGGCGATCCTGCCCGCCTGCGCCAGGTGGTCGACAACTTGCTGCGCAATGTGCGCGTCCACACCCCGGTCGATGCACCGGCGGTGGTGATCGTGCGGGCCAGCGCGACACGCGCGCGACTGATCGTTGATGACAACGGCCCCGGTATCGACCCGAAGAATCTCGGGCAGGTGTTCGACCGGTTCTGGCGACGCGACCCATCGCGCACTCGCGCAACCGGCGGCGCAGGGCTGGGCCTCGCGATCGTGGCCGCATTGGTCGAGGCACATCAGGGCACAGTGACGGCGTCGGAAGGTGAGACCGGCGGCGCTCGCTTCACGGTCACATTCCCTCTCGAAAACGCCACGCAGTCGGAGCAGCTCGAACGGTGAACGTTCAGTTGCCGCGCAGGCGATCGATCTGCCGGCGGTCGCGCTTCGTCGGTCGACCGCTGCCCCGCTCACGCTCGAAGACCGGCGGCAACGTGTCACGATCCACGACCGGACTGTGGTCGACCAGACACTCCGCAGCGAGCGGTGCCCCGACTCGCTTGTTGATCACTCGCACGACTACGACGATTCGTTGCCGCTGTGCGATCCGTGCCTCGATGCGGTCGCCCACCTTCACTGCGGTCGCTGACTTGCCGACTCCGCCATTGACCATCACACGCCCGGCCCGACACAATTCGGTCGCGACCGCCCGCGTGGGTGTCAGCCGTACTGCCCACAGCCAGATGTCGAGGCGTGCCGTTGCGGGATCACGGGATTGGTCGGTAGCGATTCGGTCATCGTGCCACGTGACAACGTGCCGGCTCCACTAGCTCTCGGCCACTCCGTTGGCGATGCACTGATTGCCGCGACCGCCAGCGCACTGCGACGGTCCGCTCCCGAGGGGGCAACGCTCGCACGCGTCGGTGGCGATGAGTTCGGCGTGCTGTGGGTGACCACCCGCGAGGAGTTCGAAGCCGCGGATTTCGTTGCCTTGCTGCGGGCGGTGATGACCGGCGAAGAGGGTGTCGATCAATTGCCACTGCTCGCCTCCATCGGGTTCGAGACCACGCCACCAGCGGCCTGCGTGGAGGAAGCCATCGAACGAGCAGACATCGACCTGCTCGAACAGAAGGTACTGCGGCGTCTGGCGAGCTGACGCCGCCATTTCCACCGGCGGATCGAGCCCATAGACTGCCGACGTGCTGCAGACCCGACCGCCCCTCGTACTTCCCCAGGCAAACGACGTCTGCTGGTGCGGCAGCGGTCGTAAGTACAAGCGCTGTCACAAGGGCCTGGAGGGCCGCGTGATGCAGGGCGAAATCAGCCCGATGCGCACCGTGCCCGACCACATTGCCAAGCCGTCGTACGCCGAGACCGGCCAGGTGACGCGCTGGGCCGAGGACCGTGTGAAGTCGCCCGAGATCATCGAACGTATGCGTCACGCCGGAAGGGTGGGCGCCGAGATTCTGCGCTCAGCCGGCGAGATGGTGCACCCAGGTGTCACCACCGAAGAGATCGACATCTTCGTGCACGAAGCGAACATCGAGCGTGGTGCTTACCCCAGCCCGCTCAACTATCACGGGTACCGCAAGAGCGTGTGCACCAGCGCCAATGAGATCATCTGCCACGGCATCCCTGACAGCCGAGTCCTACAGGACGGTGACATTCTCAACATCGACGTCACCTCGTTCATCGGCGGCGTGCACGGCGACACCAATGCCACGTTCTTGGTCGGCGATGTCGACCCGGCCAGCCGCCAGCTGGTGCAGGTCACCGAGGAATGCATGTGGCACGGTATCGAAGCCGTCGTGCCCGGCCGGCCGCTCAGTGACGTGGGCCGCGCCATCGAGAACCACGCGAAGAAGTACAAGTTCGGTGTGGTGCGGGCGTTCATCGGCCACGGCATCGGCGAGCAGTTCCACACCGACGTGCAAGTGCTGCACTACTACGACGAGCGCGCCTCGATGATCATGCGCCCGGGCATGACATTCACCATCGAGCCGATGATCACGCTGGGCGGCTGGCAGCACAAGATGGTGTTCGACGATGACTGGACCGCCGCCACCGCCGATGGCAAGTGGACCGCACAGTTCGAGCACACCTGCTTGGTCACCGATGACGGCGTCGACGTGCTGACGGCAGCCGGCGGCCCGTCGCCGTCGGCTCCTTGGCGCCGCTAGACATCTCGACGCGCTTCACGACGAGCCTCACGACCGGCGCTTCACGACCGGCGTCGCTGATTCGCCGTGGCAACATGCGGGCGTGCCCTTCCTACGTGACGATCTCGAACGGAGAATCGTAGGCCTGGCAATTCCGGCGCTGGGCACGCTCGCCGTCGAGCCGCTCTACGTACTGGTCGATACAGCGATCGTTGGTCGTCTGGGTACCCCGCAGCTGGCGGGCCTGGCCATTGCCTCCACTGTGCTGCTCACCGTCGTCTCACTGACCGCTGCGCTGGAGTACGGCCTCACACCCGACGTGGCGTTCGCGCACGGTCGCGGCGATGCCCCCGAGGCGCGACGGGTGGCAACCAACGGCTTGCAGTTGGCAGCAATGATCGGCGTACCGATGGGGCTGGCCCTGGGGGTTGCCGCGCGCCCGCTGTGCTGGGTGCTCGGTGGGCGCGGCGAAGTCTTGGAACATGCGTCGACCTACCTGCGCATCAGTGCGGTCGGGCTGCCGTTCGTGCTGATCGCGTACGTTGGCCATGGCGTGATGCGCGGCGTCAACCAGTTGCGCAAACCGCTCCTGCTGGTGGTGGTCGCCAACGCCATCAACCTCGTACTCGAAATCATCGCTGTCTACGTGCTGGACCTCGGCGTCGCTGGCTCGGCTTGGAGCACCGTGACCGTGCAGATGCTTGCCGCGTTCCTGTTCCTCGGCATCATGCGACCGCACCTGACTCGGCTGCGTGCGACATGGGCTCGGGTCAAACCGCTGCTGGCCAGCGGTGTCCACTTCGCTCTGCGCTCACTGGCGATGTTCGCCGTGTGGAACTCCGCCACGTTCGTGGCCGCGCGCATCGACACGCCCACGCTGGCTGCCAACCAGGTGTTGACCCAGCTGTTCATCTTCCTCGCGCTGGTGCTCGATGCCCTCGCAATACCGGCGCAGTCGCTGGTGGCCGGCGAGTTGGGGGGCAACCACCCAGCGGAAGCGGCGCGGGTTGGGCGCATCAGCACTCGGCTCTCGCTGTGGGTCGCGGTGGGTTTGGCGATGGTGCTGGTCGCGGTCAGTCCACTTGCTCCCGCGCTGTTCAGTGGCGACAGCGCCGTTCGCTCGCGGCTGACGGCGGGTCTCGTCATCCTGGCCGTTATGCAGCTGCCGGGAGCGATTGCGTTTGCCTACGACGGTGCACTCATCGGTGCGAAGGACGAACGGTGGTTGGGCCGCCAGGCGGTTTACAACCTGCTCGGCTATCTGCCCCTGGCGCTGGCCACGCTGTTCGTTCCCGCCTTTGGCCTGGCCGGCCTCTGGGGCGCACAGCTGACGTGGATGACGATGCGCGCCTGGGTCAATGCTCGCCGCTGGCGTTCCTTGGCCACCCGCGACTTCACGTGAGCGGGATGCTGGCCAACAACTTGGGGTTGAGGCGCACGCTGGTGGCGGACAGACCGCTGCCGGCAGCGTGTTGCTGCACCCACTCGTTGGCCGCATCGGATGCGAGCACCCCCAGCACGCGTTCGGGCTCGGCGGTGACGCAGGTGATCACCGGAACGCTGGGCAACCACTCGCCGTGCACGTCGTGGACCGCTTCGATCACCTTCGTCTGGTTGGCAATCAGAATCTTCGGAACCAGCCGTGCCGCGGCCCACTTCTGGAGAGCCGGCGACAGGCGCTCGACTGCGACGCGAGGCGCAGCGAAGTACTGCTTCGCAAAGCGCACCGACCGTTGGCCCCACAGGCTCCGGCCCGGCTCGATCAGGCCGCTGGTGATCAACGGCGGACCGGCCTCATCGTCGCCAACTGCACCGACCAGCCCGTAGTACTGGTCGCGGAAGTCGACCGTGAAGGTTGCAATGGTGCCTAGCGTCGGCCCGTCGTACGCGGCAGCGGACGAGCCGGTCAACAAGCCCGACCAGGCACGCGGCATCGGCATCGGCGGCAACTCGGTGAAGTCTGGGCCGAACGAACGGCGCACTTCTCCGTGAGCTCCTCCCACCTCCCAGACACCCGCCCACACGCGTACGTTTGCATCGAACATCTGCGTGTTCGACCACCACATCCACCGCAGCGCGGCAGCTCCGTCGACCGCAGCGCGGATCGCGGCAGCGTCACGAGTTGCCAAGAGCGACTGTGGCAGCACCAGACCAACCCGACCACCGGGACGCGCAAGGCGAATCGCAAGTGCAAGAAACTCTGCCGCCGCGTCTGCGTAGGGCCCGCCACCGAACTTGCTGCTGCCACCACGCGACGTCAGGCGCGCGAGCTGGTTGAGATATGGCGGGTTACCGATGACGACGTCGAACCGCTGGTCGCCCCAGTCGCGCTGAAGTGAATCATCGTGGATGAAGCCGGTCGACGGGTCGATGTCGACCCCGGTCTGGTACGGCATGCCCGTCGCGCGCAGGAATCGACCGTCACCACAGGCCGGATCGAGAACGGTCTGCGCGCCGTCGAAAACCGTCTCGCGTACCACGGTCTCGACCAACCGAGCCGGGGTGTACCACGCCCCTAATTCCTTGCGCGTCGGGCCGACGGCGCGTTGGCGTTGGGCTTCTGTCACCCCGTGAGCGTAGGGTCTGGCCCCGTGACGGCATCGAACCTCACCGACACGGCTGACCGCTACCTGTCCTTCGACCGGGATCAATGGGCCGCGCTCCGTGCGGCCACTCCACTGACGTTGAGCGCGGACGACCTGGAGTCGCTGCGCGGCATCAACGAGCGCATCGACCTCGACGAGGTCGCCGCGGTCTACCTACCCCTCACTCGCCTGCTCAATCTGTACGTGGCCGCCACCCAGAACCTGCACAAGGCGTCGGCCGCGTTCCTGGGCACGCAGGCGCCGAAGGTGCCTTATGTGATCGGTGTTGCCGGCAGTGTTGCCGTTGGCAAGAGCACGTTCGCTCGCATCCTGCAGGCGCTGCTGGCCCGCTGGCCCGATCACCCACAGGTGGACCTGGTCACCACCGACGGCTTCCTGCACCCCAACCGGGTGCTGGAGGAGCGCGGCATCATGAACCGCAAGGGCTTCCCGGAGAGCTACGACACCCGCCGCCTGCTGCAGTTCCTTCGCGACCTGAAGAGCGGCGCCGCCGAGGCCACCGCTCCTGTCTACAGCCACGTGGTGTACGACATCGTCGACGGCGAGGAAGTGGTCGTTCGCCAGCCCGACATCGTGATCATCGAGGGCCTCAACGTGCTGCAGGTGGGCACGCCGATCGACAGCTCAGGTGTGACTGAATTCGTCAGCGACTACTTCGACTTCTCGATCTACATCGATGCCAACGAGCGCGACATCCAGCAGTTCTACGTACAGCGCTTCCTCACGCTGTGCGACACCGTATTCAAAAACCCGGACAGCTTCTTCCAGCACTACGCACACCTGACGCGCGAGGAAGCGGTCGAGACCGCTCAATTCATCTGGCGCGAGATCAACGGCAAGAACCTTCGCGAGAACATCGCACCCACCAAGACCCGCGCCAGCCTGCTGCTCACCAAAGGCAACGACCATCGCGTGACGAACGTGAAACTCCGCCGCCTGTGAGAGCGCGCCAGGCCGCGTTCGCAGCAGTAGCAGCGTGCCTCGCGCTGACAGCATGTGCGGGCGACGAAGGCCCTGGCACCGTCAAGCTCTACGACCGTGCGCCTGTCCCTGGCGTCCCCGACCGCACCGCTGCCGTCGACCCGTCCGGGCTGAGTGCCGACGGGGCGTACTGGGCCGATCTGCTCCTACCCGCCGACCTGAGTCCTTCATCGTTCACCTTTCACGTCACCCAGGCGTTCTTCGCAGCTGCGTGTGCCGAGGAACTCGGCATCGACGAGTGCCCCAACGACTTCGGCACGCTCAGCGAGCCCAGCCTCGACGCAACTGCGGCGCTGACAGACCTCACGTCGGTCACGGTGGTCACTGACGATCGGTCGAACTTCGCAGTCACCGCCGACGAACTGTTCGCACTCGCCAGCGGCGCCGCGCCAGCCGCAGAAGCGCCAGTGGGTTTCGTATTCGTACCCTTCCCGTTCCTGCTCACTGTGAGCAACGGCAAGATCGTCGAGGCTCGACAGATCTGGCTGCCGTGAGCCGTGCGCCGGCTCAGTCGGCAGCCAGCCAGGCGGGCAGGTCGGCGATGGAGTCCAGCTCGGCGAAGTGGTGGCCGTCGACGTCAAGCGGGTCGACGTGCTCCAGCTCCCACAGCAACGGGTACGGCACGTGCACAGCCGTGCCGCCAAGTGCCATCACCGGCAGGATGTCGCTGCGCACGCTGTTACCCACCATGCACACACGCTCGGGTGCCACACCGATCTTGCGAAAGATGCGGTCATAGGTCTGTGGATCTTTCTCCAACAGGATCTCCACGTCGGTGAAGTGATGAGCCAAGCCGCTGGTCTCCACCTTGTGCGTCTGGTGGATGAGGTCGCCCTTGGTGATCAGCACCAGCCGATAGTCGCGGCCAACCGCCGACAGCACCTCGGGCACGTGCGGCAGCAGGCGCACCGGCGCAGTGAGCGTCGCGCGGATCATCTCCAGGAGCTCGCCGATGACGGCGGTCGGCACGGCGCCATCTGAAATGGACAGAGCCGCCTCGACAGCGCTCAACCCGAACGCCTTGACGCCGTATCCGAACACGGGAAGGTTCTTGCGTTCGACTGCCGTCAGCGCCGCCCGGACGTCGATGCCCTCAGGGGCAAACGGGGCCACGAGCTCCACGAATCGCAGCTCGCTGGCGGTGAACCCGTCCTCGCTGTGCCACAGGGTGTCGTCAGCATCGAACGCGAGGACATCGAACGACTTCATCGGCTCGAGCCGTTCACCGATGTAGAGCGTTGAGGTAGTTGTAGACGGTGATGCGGCTGACGCCCATCGCGTCGGCGACATCCTCGACAGCGCGACGAAGGATGAAGGCACCACGATCGTCCAGCAGGCGAATGGCCTTCTGCTTCTCCTCGCGGGACAGGCTGGGTAGCGCCGCGCCCATCTCGCGCTCGACCGATTCGATCAGGCGGTCGAGTGCGCCGTGCAGTGGAGCCGGGCGGACGGCGGCAATGACCACGCCCTCCCACTTCAACGGCAGGTCGCCTGGCTCGCGATCCTCGGCAGCAACCAGCGATGCACCCAACTGCTCGACGATCGGCTTCACGGCCAGGACGAGTGGATGTCGCGGCAGCTTGTTCACGCTCCACCGTCCGTCTCCGGAACCCGCTCGGCGTGCAGGCTGACGTGCGTGGCACCGTTGGCGAATGCTTCGCCGACGATCAATCCGGAGACCTCGGTGAGCTGCGCCTGGCTGACGGTGCATGATGAACCGAACGGACCGAACTCGACGGCAATGCCAAGTGCTTCGACCGCGCCAACCGCTGCCGTTACATGCGGCCCGGGGTTCCCTTCGTGGAACGGCTCGATCGTGAACTCCAACAGCAGCACGCTGCGATGGTAGCGACCCATCCACCCCCTCGCTGCCGCCAACTACTGGCAGTCGACCGCAACAGCCAGAGCAGCACACACCTGCCGCATCCGATCGTCACTCAGCCGGCCCATCCGATCGACGAGCAGGCTGAGGGCGAGGGACTGTGTGGAGTCGAGTTGCAGTACACAACGCTGACGAACCGGATCATCGGGTGGCTCGAGCACCACCTCGGTCTCCAGACCACGCTCGTTTCTCGTTGCATAGGCGACCATGACGCGTCGAAGTCGCAGGATCGCTTGATCACGAGTAAGTACTACACATGGGCGTCTGCCCGCGCCGGGCGTCTCGCACCACCACAGCTCACCCCTCGCCGGTGTCATGACTCGAAGGGATCATGAAACCCTGCAGCTTGATTGGCCCGGTCGACGGCTTGCATGAACGACTCGAGATCGCCCCATTCATCCGGCGTGTTCAACGGAATTCGGTCGTATGCCTCGTACGAGCGATCGATCTCGGCCCGACGGTGTGCGGCGACGAGCGCTGCGAGTCCAGCATCGATGACTGCTGCGTCGTTCCCCAGGCCCAGACCGCGAGCTGCAGTCAGAGTGGCCTCGTCGACCGTGGTACTGATACGAATTCGACTCATGCCACCATCGTGGCACGTATCTGCCATCGTCATCAACGGGCGCCCATGACGCGTTGGAGGTCGGTGCTGCGGGCGATGCAGTCGCTGCCGGCGGCGTCGAAGGCTTGGTTGAGCTTGCCGAGCGCGGTGCGGAACGAAGTGTTCCAGTCGCTCTCGAACTGATCGCGGGCAGGGCCGACCCAGGTGGTGCCGCTGAGGGCGGACGAGACGGCGCTCATCACGCCTTCTATGCTGGTGATCTGCTGCTTCAGCGAGCGGCCAAGGGACGCGAGCTGCTCGGGGTTTGCGCCGTACATGGACATCGTGACGGTTCCTTTCGCCGGCCCGCCCAGTGCGGTGCCGTCACCACTACTGGGCATGGCGAGATCACCAGAACGGCAAAATATGTGGCAACAGCAATTCGACGTTGTCCGGCACGAACCGCTCACGCGTCATCAGCAACTGCAACTCCGCGGCGTCGACCCAGCGGACCTCGGCGATCTCGCCATCGGTGAACGTGAACGGGCCGTTGTGCACGGCCAGGTAACCACGACCGATCAGGGCCACAGACTCGTCGACAAAGCGACCCTCGCCGAGATGCTGGAGATCGTCGACATCGACACCCAACTCCTCGGCCAACTCACGACGAGCTGCCACTTCGTACGACTCGCCAGCCGCGACCACGCCACCGGCCGCCATGTCCCACATGCCCGGCCACAGGTCCTTGTCCTCGGCGCGGCGATGCACCAGCAGCCGACGATCACTGTTCATCACCGCAATGCTGACGGCACGGTGCTGCATCCGGCCAGCGCGCATCTCTGCGCGAGTGACCGTCGCGACCACGCGATCATCGTCGTCCACGATGTCGACCAGTTCCGTTTCGCTGCCCACGCCGTCTTGCCTAGCATGTCGCTATGGAACTCGACACCCTGCTCGCCGAAGCCCGCGATCTCCACGACGAAACAGTTGTGCTACGCCGTACGTTGCACCGCTGGCCCGAGCTGGGCAACGACCTTCCTGTGACACGCGAGCACGTGCTGACCGCGTTGGAGGGCTTGCCGTTGTCGCTGACACTGCACGAGACCACCAGCGGCATCGCTGCAGTCCTGGATGGCGGCAAGCCGGGGCCGACGGTGCTGCTGCGCGGCGACATGGATGCCCTGCCATTGCACGAGGACACCGACCTCCCGTTCGAGAGCGCCGACAACGGCAAGATGCACGCCTGCGGCCACGACACTCACACTGCAATGCTGGTCGGCGCGGCCAAGTTGCTGAGCGCCCGCCGCGACGAGATTCCTGGCCGGGTGCTGTTCATGTTCCAGCCGGGCGAGGAGGGCGCAGGCGGCGCCGGCTTCATGCTCGATGAAGGCCTGCTCGACGTTCCACCTGCGGCCGACGGCAGCGAGTCGCCGGTGACCGGCGCGTACGCACTGCACATCACCAGCAACCTGCCCACCGGCTGGATTGCCAGCAAGGGTGGCAGCATCATGGCGTCAGCCGACGTGCTCATGATCACCGTTGTCGGTCGCGGCGGGCACGCCAGCCAGCCGCACGCTGCGCTTGACCCCATCCCGATTGCGTGCGAGATCGTGCAGGCACTGCAGACGATGGTCACTCGCACGATCGACGTCTTCGACCCCACTGTGGTCACCGTCGGCCGCATCTCCGCGGGCACCACCAACAACATCATCCCCGAGACCGCCATCATCGAAGGCACCATCCGTGCCATCAGCGAGCGCACTCGGGCGAAGGTGCGCGACGGGATCCGGCGCGTGGCAGAAGGTGTCAGCGCGGCGCACGACGCACAGGTCATCGTCGAGTTCCAGGACGGCTACCCCGTGACGGTCAACAATCCCGGCTCGGCCGACTTCGCGCTCGCCGTTGCGGGCGAGGTGGTCGGGGCTACGTCCACCGTGCGGCTGCCCAACCCGGTGATGGGAGCTGAGGACTTCAGCTACGTACTCAACCGGGTGCCCGGCGCAATGCTCTTCTTGGGCGGTACCGGCGAGGGCCGCAACCCGGCTACCGCGGCGCCGAACCACTCGAACCGCGTGATGTTCGACGAAGAGGCAATGATCAACGGCGTCGCCGTCTACAGCGCGATGGCCTTGCGTCACCTCGCCGGGCACCCTGCGTGAGTCCGTTTCACAGCTGCGGCTGGGTCGCCAGCCACGCAATGAGATCGGCATCGCCGGACTTGATGCCGCAGGCGCGCGACGTCAGCTCCTCATAGCCCAGCCAGTCGAGGTCGGCACCGCGAGCCGAAAGGAGTTGCACCGCCGACAGCTCGCCCGCGCGGCATGCGTGCCACGCCGCGTTGGTGATGTCGTGTGCGCCGTACTCAGCGCCCTCCAATTGACGAGTCAGTTCGGCGGTCTCTCCCAGTGCCGCTGCCTGCCAGATGGTCATCGATGCGCCGCGCGCCACCAGTCGGCGCGCCGCGTTCCATTGCGCGAACACCACCGCGTCTGCCAGCGGGGTGCCGCCGGTGAGCACTGCACCATCCGCCTCGATGTCGGCGCCCGCATCCAACAGAGCGTCGACCGCAGCCACGTCGTCCGAACTGGCGGCCCAGTGCAGTGGCGTCTCCTCGTGCGGTCCGCTGAAGCGCCCATCGACCGGTGCACCAGCGGCAACCAACACAGCAATGCTCTCGGCCACCTGCGGGAAGTGTCCTGGCCAATCGGTCGCGATGTGCAGCGCGGTACGCGACTGCGTGGCGTCACCGTGGCGATCGGTTACCAGCTGCGGGTGTTCAGACAGCAGCGCCTCGACACGAGCCACATCGCCCGCGTCTAGCGCCACAGTCAGCTCACGAACCGAGGGATCATCGTTGGACAACATGAGATCACGGTACGCCACCCGCCCGTCACACGGCCATAATCACCGTCCGACGGGCTCGAACGCATCATCGGCGTAGCGCAGCGCGCCTGGCGTCGGCCATAGGGAACCGACGAGGATCCGGCCGTCGGCCATCGTCGCCTGCAGCCATCGCCACAAACCAGCGGGGTCTGCGTGTTGTGGTGGGCACGGGCCGGTCGCAAGGTGCAGCGGCGACACGGCCAAGTGACCGACGAACGTCGCCTGGGTACCGATGTGAAAGGCACAATGACCCGGATTGTGCATTCCGGTCCACTCTGCCCACAGGCCCGGCACGATTTCGTCGCGGTCGGTGAACGTGTCGATCAGATTCGCGGTGAACAGTGCGTCGAAGGCGGCGCCGAGATCGCCTGGGGGTGTGTGCTCGACGAAGTCGGTCTTGGCCGTGTCGCTGATGAGGACTTGTGCGTTGGGGAAGAAGCGTTGCCAACCTTCGCCTGACCGTACGACAGTCAGGCCGATCGATTCGATGTGCGAGAGCAGCACCGTGTCGATCGATTCGATCGGGATGCCGGCTGCCTCGAAGGCAGCGCGGTAGGCAGCCTGGTGCGCGCCGGTCGAGGCTGGGTCATGAAGGATGTCGTCGAGGTTGCCACTGGGGTCGATGACGACACGCCGGGCGCCAGCACTGACGACCCATGCGCACCTGGCTGCGCGGACACGTCCGTCTTCGGCCCAGACCGGCGAGCCCCAGCTGACGGAGCGAACCTCATCCGGCGTCAGCCCCACCGCGTCGGGGTCTATGGCGGCATCGAGGTACAACACCCTCGTGAGGGTCACGTCGCCAAGCTCGATCGTGGTCATGACCGAACGACGTACCTTCGCCTCAACTGCGCAGTCGCAGGGTTACCAGCTCGAAGGGGCGCAGGGAGAGGTTGACGAAGCCGTCGGCCACGTCCAAGGACAGCACTGGCTCTTCCAGAAGGTTGCACGTGGTGGCTTCCACCACACGCGCCGGCGTGCGCACGGGAACCTGAGTGCGTGCGCCACACGCTTCGTAGAGGCGCACGATCAGGTCGCCGCTGCCGTCGTCGGCGCGCTTCACGGCACTCACTTCGACGCCGGCGTGTTCCACGCTGACGATGGGTAGCGGCGCCGCGTCGGCCGCAGCGGCAACGACAGCGCGCAGTGGCATGTTGAGGGCGGTCGCCTCGTGCAGCACGTCGTGCAGGCCGGCGCCGTGGGGCAGCACGCTGATGGTGACCCGATGCTGGCCGTGGTCTTGCACGGGGTCTGGGTACTTGGCCGCCCGAAGCAGCGAGACCCGGATGCCGCCGTCTTGCACTCCATGGCCGTAGCGACCGTCGTTGAGCACAGCCACGCCGAACGTCGGCTCGCTGAGGTCGACGTAGCGGTGCGCGCACACTTCGAACTTGGCGGCGTCCCACGAGTTGCTGGCGTGGGTGGGGCGCATGACGTGACCGAACTGAATGTCGCAGGCGGCCTCCCGGGCATGCACGTCCAGTGGCACCAACACCGACAACAACTTCTCGTCCTCCTGCCAGTCGACGTCGAAGGTCAGGTCGAGCCGTGCGCTGCCGGCGCGCAGCGTCAGCAATTGCGTCATCGTGCTGCGGCCGAACGTGCGGCGCACTTCCAGCGTCGCCACCAACGGGCCGGAGTCAAGAATGGTGACCGACTGAACGCCACCGAGCCGTGCCCCGAGCCCACGAGTCCATTCCTCCACGTCCCACGCGTCGTACTCGATGGGGTGATCGGGCGCGAGTTCTACTGATACGGACTCGCCGGGCGGCAGTAACTGGCGGCCGGCCTTGACGTCGATGATGGACGTGACGGTGCCATCGAGATCCCAATTGACGGCGAGCTGCCCGTTGGTGAACGAGTGCTCGGTCACCGCGATGCGGTCGGCGATCGGCTGTGCGACGTGTGCGGCGAGGCCGAAGCCGGGGACCTCCACCAACGCGGCAACTGAGCCATCGTGCAGCGTCTGCGTTGGGCCGTCACCGGCGGGTGTCGTTGAAGATGCAATCACCTCACGGCGTGGCCCGGTTGCAGCGTTGGCCAGCGAGGGTGTCGAGGGGGCGATGCGCTGAATTGCGTCGGCGATCAGCTCCTCCAGCCGTGCTGCCACCTGTGCATGCGCGGCTTCGCTGTCCTCGTAGACCCACGTAATGGAACTACCGGGGATGATGTCGTGGAACTGCTGCAGCAGCACTTCCTTCCACAGCAACTCCAGTTCTTCGACGACCTCGGTGGGCACCTGGCCGCCGGCCGCCCACCACAGCTCGGCCTCGCGCAACAGGCCTTCGCAGCGACGGTTGCCGACCTTGGTTTTCGCCTGGCTGGTCAACGTTCCACGGTGCATCTCGAAGTAGAGCTCGCCGTTCCACACCGGCACCGGCGAGCCGGCCGCAATCTCGGCTTCAACTCTCGTGAAGAACTCGTCGGTGGTGCCCGGGGTAACACGCGGTGCACCATCGAGATCGGCGAATCGACGCGCCCGCTCGATCATCTCGCGCGTCGGGCCGCCGCCACCGTTGCCATAGCCGTAGGGCATCAGCGACCAGTCGCTCCAGCCGTGGTCCTTGAAGTTCTTCTCGCTGAACACCAGCTCCTCACCAACGATGGTGGCGTTGTAGGTGTCGACCGGTGGGAAGTGGGTGAGAACCTGCGAGCCGTCGAGCCCTTGCCACTGGAAGGTGTTGTGCGGGAAGCGGTTCTGCTTGTTCCAGCTGAGCTTCTGCGTGATGAACCGATCGCAGCCGCCGGCATTGAAGATCTGCGGCAGCGAGGCTGGGTAGCCGAAGACGTCGGGAATCCATACCTCGTCACAGCGTTTGCCGAACCGGCTTTCGAAGTAGCGCTGGCCGTACACCATTTGGCGCACCAGGCTCTCGCCGCTGGGCAGGTTCATGTCGGCCTCTACCCACATGGCACCGACCGGCTGCCACTGCCCGGTGGCGACGCGCTCACGAATGCGTTCGAACAGCGGTGGGTACTGACGCTCCATCCAGTCGTACTGCGCAGCCTGCGAGCAGACGAAGCGGTACTCGGGATACTCGTCCATCATGCGCGTCGCGCTCGCAAAAGTTCGCGCGCACTTGCGGACGGTTTCGCGAATCGGCCACAGCCACGCGCTGTCGATGTGCGCGTGGCCGACGGCGATGACCTGATGCGCACCATCGCGGGCATTCAAGGCAAGGGCTGGCTGCAGCAACTTGCGCGCAGCCGCGGCGGTGCCCTTGATGTCGTAGAGGTCGAGCGCGTTGAACGCGGCCTCCATCTCGCGCAGCAACCGTTGACGTCGCTTGTCGGTCGGTGCCAGTGCGGTGAACAGCCCCAGCAGTACTTCCACGTCGAGCAGCAGATGGAACACTTCGTCGTTGCGCACCGCCAGCGATGCTTGCCGCAGGGTGTACAACGGCCTGTCACCCGCGGTCCTCAGCGACCCGAGGTTGCCGAAGCGAGCGCCCACCATTGGGAAGGCCGGGTTGGAAGCGGCTTCCAGCACGATCTCCAGCGGTCCCGCAGCGGCCTCCGGCAACGCAAGGCCGCTGCGACGCGGATGAATGCCCTGAACTGGTGCACCCTGGCCATCAGCGCCGGGCGCCCACACCAGACCCTCGCTCTGAAACCCGGCCGCGTCCGGATGGAAGCCAAGGTCGATCACGGCTTCCAGCGATGCGCCCGCCCAGTTGGCCGGCACATCGACAGTGAAGCGGAACCAGGTGGTGCCCCACGGACGACTCCACTTGTCACCGATGGTGAACTCGCGGCCTTCCGCCGCAAGTGCCTCCATCGCAACGGTGTACAGCACCGGCTCACCCGGTGCGTCCCACGCGGTGACCTGCATCGGCGCGCTGGCCGAATACATCGCCGGCATCACTCGCTCGCTCAGTTCCCGCCGAATGCGTCGCTCCACCAACATCGCGTCGTCATGCATGGAGCGAGGTTACGCGGCTGACGACCGATCAGCGGGCACAGGAGATACAGCGAGCTGCGGAGGGCAGGGCAAGCAGGCGCTCCACCCCGATGAATCCCTGGCAGTGCTCGCACACGCCGTAGCCGGGCTGCTCGAGACGGTCGCGTGCCAGCAGCATTGCCTCGCGATCCGCCTTCGCCTGGCGCAGCAGCGCGGCTACCTGCTGACGTTCGAACGCAATCGTCGTGCCCTCGGGGTCGTGTTCATCATCGACGTTCGACTGCACCGCCGCCTCGACGATGTCGTCGAAGCTGCGTGTCAACGTCATGATCTGCTCGGCGAGCCGGATCAGCTCGGCGAATACATGGCTGCGCAGCGCACGGCGGTCGCGGCTGGTGAGCATTGGAGGATCGACCATCCGGACAGCATGCCGTAGTGACCTGACTATCGTCACCCCCATGGGTCCCGCCGATCGTCCATCGTCTCCGGAGTTGTGGGCCCGGCTTCGCGACCTGTGCGACCACCTGCCCGAAACCAGCAGCAAGATCAGCCACGGGGAGCTGGCGTGGTCGGTAGGACCGGGGAAGAAGACCCGCCAGTTCGCCACCACCTGGGACCACCACCACGATGACCACAACGCGGTGCTGTTCGCCGCGCCGCCCGGCGCGCAGGATCAGCTGGTTGCCGCCGAGCCGGAGCGCTACTTCGTGCCGCCCTACTACGGCGGTCGCGGGTGGGTGGGCATGTACCTCGACATCGCCGACGTCGACTGGGATGCCGTCGAGCTACACCTCGGCGACGCCCACGCGCACACCCGCGGGTAGCGTCGCCCCACGATGAATGACCTCCCGCTGTCCGGTGTCCGAGTGCTCGACCTCACCCGCGTGCTCGCCGGACCCCATGCGGCGCGCATGCTCTGCGACCTCGGCGCCGAGGTGATCAAGGTCGAGCCGCCGGAGGGCGACATCACCCGCACCACCTGGCCGCGGGCGAACAGCATCTCCAGCTACTTCGCGCAGCAGAACGTGGGGAAGCAATGCATCAGCATCGACCTCGACCACCAGGCGGGCCGCGAATTGCTGCTGAAGCTGACCGACCACTGCGACGTGGTCATCGAGAACTTCCGGCCGGGCGTCACGGACCGCCTGGGCATCGGGTGGTCGGTGCTGCACGCCCGCAACCCACGGCTCATCTTCGCCAGCGGCAGCGGCTACGGGCAGACCGGGCCGTGGGTGCACCGACGTGCGTACGCACCGGTGGTGGGGGCCGAATCGGGCTTCACCAAATCACAGGGCGATGCCCGCTCGGGCAACTACGCCAACGATCCGCACAGCCATGCTGACATGTACACCGCACTCGAGCTGGGTGCCGCTGTGCTGGCCGCGCTGTACCAGCGCGAGCGCACTGGCCGGGGTGACCGCATCGACGTGTCGATGGCCCAGACAATGCTCTACGTCAACGAGCACGCGCACGACGGGCTGTGGTCCGACCCGGTGCCCGAGGGCGTCATCCGCAGCTTCCGCCCGATGGACTATCCGGTCCTCACTGCGGCCAATGGCGATTCGGTGGTCATCAGCGGGCATCCCGCCGAGAACAAGACCTTCGACTTCTACATGGAGTCGATCGGGCGGTCCGAGCTGTGTGCCGACCCTCGCTTCGTCGACACCGCCTCGCGCTTGGCACACCTCGACGCCATCCACGAAGAGCTCCACTGGTGGGCCGCCACGATGCCCAGCGCCGACGCCATCGAAGACGCCATGTCGCGCAACAAGCTGGCGGTGGGTCGGCTGCGGTCGGTGCACGACGTGTGCGACACCGACTGGGCCCGCGAGCGCGAGGTGGTGGTCGAGATCTCCGACCGCGGCGAGGGCACGATACGCATCCCCAACGCGCCATGGCGGTTCGAGGGCAGCGACGTTCGAGTGGCTGGCGTGCCGCGTTACCGCGGGGAGGACAACCGGGCGGTGCTGTCGGACCTGCTCGGTTTGTCGGCGGAGGCGATCGACGCGTTGGAGGCCGAGGGCGTGCTCACCAGTCGGCTGCCGAAGCGCTGAGGCCACAGGTGGCGTTGCAATTTCCCGTTGGGCCGATGAGGGCCGCCCTCGGCGATCTACCGCCTGCTGCGCACGACGACGAGTGGGCCTACGAGATCAAGTGGGACGGCTATCGCACGCTCGCCTTCGTGGACGATGGACGGGTACGGCTGCAGAGCAGCAACGGCATCGACGTGACGGCCAAGTACCCCGAGTTGATCGGTTTCGGCGAGTCCGTCAATGCGCCGTCAGCGATCATCGACGGCGAATTGCTGGTGCTCGATGACAACGGTCGACCGAACTTCGGGTTGCTGCAACAGCACAGCGCGCAGGTCGTGTTCTACCCGTTCGACGTACTGCAGATAGCGGGGATCGACATGATCTCGCTGCCCTACGAGCAGCGACGGGCGCTGTTGGAGTCGCTGGTCGAGCCAGGCACGAACTGGATGGTGCCCGCGTATCGCATTGGCGACGGAGAGGCCCTTTACGAGGTAACTGCAACTCAGGGGATGGAAGGCGTCATGGCGAAGCGGCTGGGGTCGCCCTACCTGCCCGGTAAGCGCTCACCGAACTGGCGCAAGGTGAAGCATCGTCTGCGCGTGGAGGTCATCGTCGGCGGATTCAACCAGGGCACCGGCAATCGTTCCACGACATTCGGGGCGCTGCTGGTCGGAGTGCTGGAGGAAGACGGGGCGCTGCGATTCGCGGGCGGCGTCGGAACCGGTTTCGACCAGGCCCTGCTCGAGTCGCTGAGCACCGCGCTGCGATCATTGGCCACTCCCTACTGCCCGTTCAACACGACACCGCCGCGCAGCTACCTGGCCGCCGCCACCTGGGTTCGCCCCGAGTTGCGAGCGTTGGTGGAGATCGCCGAGTTCACCAACGAAGGCCACGTCCGCCACGCGAGTTTCATCCGCCTCATCTAGCCTCCCCTAGACCGCCCAGCCCCGCCCGTGTCCGAGTGCCACGCATCCAGTCCGAGTGCCGCGCCGGGATGCGAGTGGGTACTCGCATCCCGGGGTGCGAGTACCCACTCGGATGGATGCTCGACAGGTCGTAGAGTTCCGACCGTGATCAGCCGTGACGATGCACTTGCCCTTGACGCCGCCGACCCGTTGGCGCCATTCCGCGAGCGATTCCACATTCCCGACCCAACGGTGATCTATCTCGACGGTAACTCGCTGGGCATGCCCCCCAAGCGCACGCTGCAGCGGCTCACCGAGGTGTACAACGACGACTGGGCGACCGGGCTGATTCGCAGCTGGGATCACTGGGTGGACATGCCCCAGCGCGTTGGCGATGTCCTGGCACCGCTGATCGGCGCCGCGCCCGGCGAGGTAGTGCTGCACGACAACACGACGCTCAACGTCTACCAAGCGGTCCATGCCGCTATTGGGCTGTCGGCCGATCGCGGGCACTCACGCACGGTGATCGCGATCAGCGAGGACGACTTCCCCACCGATCGCTACGTCGTCGACGGCATCGCCGAGGCACTTGGCATCACCGTCCGTCACGGCTTCGATCAACTCGACGACGTGGCGGTGATGGTGCGTTCGGTCATCGACTATCGCACCGCCGAATTGCTCGACGTGGCGGCCGAAACTGCACACGCCGCAGCTGCAGGTGTCGTGTCGGTGTGGGATCTCTCCCACGCCGCGGGCGCCATCGAGATCGATCTGCACGCGTGCGGCGTCGAGTTGGCCATCGGCTGCAGCTACAAGTTCCTCAACGGCGGTCCCGGTGCGCCGGCATGGACGTTTGTCGACAGCGCACTCCATGCAACCGTTCGCCAGCCGATCTGGGGCTGGTTCGCCAACGAGGACATGTTCGCCATGGGCCCGGCCTTCAACCCGCGCCCCGACATCGCCCGCATGATGCTGGGCACGCCCTCGATCCTGGCGCTGGTGGCGGCCGAGGTCGGCATTGCGCTCTCGGCAGAGGCCGGCATGCCCGCCATTCATGCGAAGGGATCGGCACTCACTGGCTTCGCCATCGAGTTGTGCGATCAACACGGTCTGGCGACCCCCTCACCGCGCGACCCGGCGCGACGCGGCAACCACGTCGCCATCCAACACCCGAACGCCAAGTCACTGGTGAAGGAACTCAGTGCGCGCAACGTGATCTTCGACTTCCGCGAGCCCAACATCATCCGCGCCGGCTGCAGCCCGCTGACCACCCGCTTCGTTGACGTCTACGACGGCGTCACCGCAGTCGCCCAACTCGGCGCTCACTGACCGCTCAGGAAGCGCTGGGCAAGCGCAAGATCGGGCAGCCTTCACCTTCGGCGACCGTCAACAGAATCGGATCGGCTGTCGCTACTGTCATCTCGCCAAGGACCGCCGTCGCCGCGCAGAACGAGTCTGCCAGCGACAACGTCCGCCCCGTGGGACCATAGTGGCGGGCACGGAGCCGTCCGGCTTGAGCGCCGACCGGATAGTCCGCAACCACGACCTCGATGCCCAGAGCCGACACCGCTACTTCGATTTCGTCAGAGGCAACGCCATAGACGCGCTCCATCCGGTCGACCACCTCCGCCAATTGCACCGACGACATGGCCAGCTGGCCATCCCACAACAGACCCTGCACAATCGGCGCTGCCGGTTCGTCACGCAGGTAGGCGATGAGTGCGTACGCGTCCAGCAGCACGGTCACTTCGTCACCCTGCGCACCTTGGCGCGCTGGCCCTTCCTCTCGGCATCGACCTCCATGGTGCGAAGCTCATCGGTCGTTGGACCCGGCCCCGCGAATCGGCCGCGAAAGTGAACAACCGGGTCGTCAGGGACTGCGCGAACGACGGCCAAGTCACCCCGGTCGATGACGGCCACGCGGCCGACACCCCACCGACGTCTGATCGACGCTGGAAGTGAGATTGAGCCGTTGGACGTCACCCGGACGACAGACGCTTCGCATCCGATACTAGGTGCCTCCGTATGATGCTGCACCAAATCATCATATCGAGAAGTGTCGAACTCTCCCACTGAGATCGCACCGGACGGCTGGACGTACACTCCGGCTCGGGGGTGGTGCACGTGATCGACGTCCGGGACGAGCAGATCGATGCAGGGATCATCGGGGCCGGGTTCGCGGGCATGTACATGCTGTACGCGCTGCGCGAGCAGGGCTTCAGTGCAAGGGTGTTCGAAGTGGCCGACGACGTCGGTGGCACCTGGTACTGGAACCGCTACCCCGGCGCACGGTGCGACGTGGAGAGCCTGGAGTACAGCTACTCGTTTAGCCCCGAGCTGGAGCAGGAGTGGGAATGGAGCGAGCGCTACGCCGGCCAACCGGAGATTCTGCGCTACGCGCAGCACGTGGCCGACCGGTTCGACCTGCGCCGCGACATCCAATTCGAGACCCGTGTTCTGTCCGCCGACTTCGACGACGAGACCGCGGGGTGGACCATCGTCAGCCGCTCACACGACGGCAGCGAACAGGCCACCCGCGCGCAGTTCATGATCACCGCGGTCGGCTGCTTGAGCAGCACCAACCTGCCGCAGTTCCCCGGCCGCGACACGTTCACCGGCCCCACGTATCACACCGGCACCTGGCCCCACGAGGGTGTCGACTTCACCGGCAAGCGGGTCGCGATCATCGGCACTGGGTCATCGGCGGTGCAGTCGATCCCGTTGATCGCGAAGCAAGCCGCACACCTCACCGTCTTCCAACGCACGGCGGCCTACACGGTTCCCGCTTACAACCGCAGCCTGGCGGCCGAGGAGATCGCGGAAGTGAAAGCCGACTACCGCGAGCTGCGAGCCGCCAATCGGCAGATGAGCGGCGGCTTCGGAGCCCGCACGCAGCGCAACGAGATCGGCGCGCTCGATGTCACGCCCGACGAGCGCGCCGCGGAGTTTCAGCAGCGTTGGGACGTCGGCGGCCTCACGTTCCTGGGCAGCTACAACGACCTGATCCTCAACCCGGACTCGAACGAGACAGCTGCCGAATTCGTGCGCGCCAAAATCGCCGAGACCGTCACCGATCCGGCCACCGCCGCGCTGTTGACGCCGTTACATGTGATCGGCTGCAAGCGGTTGTGCATCGACACCGGCTACTACGAGACGTTCAACCGCGACAACGTCTCGCTAGTGGACGTCAGCAAGCAGCCGATCGAGCAGATCACCGCCACCGGGGTGCGCGTCGGCGGCATCGACTACGAGGTCGACGCGATCGTGTACGCCACCGGCTTCGATGCGATGACGGGCAGCCTGTTGAAGGTCAACGCCCGCGGCACCGAGACGTCGCTGCAGGAGGCGTGGGCAGCAGGGCCGCGCACGTACCTCGGTCTGTCGGTGCACGGGCTGCCCAACATGTTCACGATCAGTGGCCCCGGCAGCCCGTCGGTGCTGACCAACATGATCACGTCGATCGAGCAGCACGTGGAGTGGATTCGTGACTGCCTGGTGTCCATGCGTTCGCAGGGTCTGCGGCGCATCGAAGCGGCCGAGTCAGCGCAGGACGCCTGGGTCGACTACGTCAATGCCGTCGCCGACATGACGCTGTTCCCGACCTGCAACTCGTGGTACCTCGGTGCCAACGTGCCAGGCAAGACCCGCGTGTTCATGCCGCTTCCCGGCTTCCCCCCGTACGCCGAGCAATGCGAAGCCGTCGCCGCCAACAACTACGAGGGCTTCGTCCTCTCATGACTTTCTGCCGGCGAATACTCGGTGTTCTCAGTCCCGGAACCCGGGACTGAGCCCACCCAGAATCGAAGTTGGGACGCCGCCTGCCCAGAAACCACTTGCGCGCGCAAATGGGTGGTGTTGAGTTTCAGCATGGGTGGGGTTATACCTCGAGTTCGGGGCGGGAACGGTACTGCTCGAGAGATTCGGGGTTGGCGAGGGCTTCGGTGTTGCGGACTGCACGGCCGTTGACGACGTCGGCTACAGCCAACTCGCTGATCTTGTGGCTGCGCGTTCGCGGCACGTCGGTGACCAGCACGATGCGAGCGGGTACGTGTCGCGGCGAGGCATGAGCACGTAGACGCGCCCGAATCTTGGCCTGTAACGCGTCGGTCAACCGCACCCCCTCCGCAAGCCGCACGAACAGCACGATTCGTGTGTCGTCGTCCCATTCCTGCCCAACGGCGATCGCCTCGACAACACCGGCGATCTGCTCGACGTGCGCATAGATCTCGGCGGTGCCGATTCGCACGCCACCCGCGTTCAGCGTGGCGTCGCTGCGACCGTGGATGACCATGCCGCCGTGCTCCGTCCAGGAGGCGAAGTCGCCGTGCGCCCACACGCCGTCGAAGCGCTGGAAGTAGGCCGCATCGAACTTCGAACCGGCCGCGTCGTCGCCCCAGAAGCCGACCGGCACGCTCGGGAATGGCACCGAGCAGACCAGCTCGCCCTTCTGGCCAGGCTCAGTCACCGCCTCTCCGTCGGACGAGAACACCTCCACCGCCATGCCCAACCCGGGGCCTTGAATCTCGCCGGCATACACAGGTCGTGTGGGATCGCCGCCCACGAAACACGCGCACAGGTCGGTACCGCCGCTGATGCTCGCCAGGTGCACATCGGGCTTCATCGCGTCGTACACCCAGCGGAAACCCTCTTCGCTCAACGGCGAGCCGGTACTGCACACCGTGCGCAGGGCGGCAAGGTCGTGCGAGTCGACTGGACGCACGCCGGCCTTGTGCACACTGTCGATGTACTTGGCAGAGACGCCCAGCAATGTGAGCCGTTCGCTCGCAGCGATGTCGAACAGCCGGGCGGCAGACGGGAACGCAGGGTTGCCATCGAACAGCACAGCCGTTGCGCCGCTGGCCAACACGCTGACCAACCAGTTCCACATCATCCAGCCACAGGTGGTGAAGTACAGCACCCGGTCGCCAGCGTGGATGTCACAGTGCAACTGGTGTTCCTTGAGATGCATCAGCAGCACACCGAGCACGCGATGGGTGATGCACTTCGGCTTCCCCGTCGTGCCGCTCGAGTAAAGGATGTAGACGGGGTGGTCGCCTGGAAGTCGAGTGAAGCGCAACGGCGCGTCGGCATGCGGGGCGAGGTAGCCGGCCCAGCGCACACCGCTGGCAATGGTGCTCACGTCGGGAGCATCGGCGAGCACCCCAACCACCACCGTTCGGCGAACAGAGGGCAACTGCTCGACGATTGCCGCGATGCGTCCAAGGCAGTCGAACTCCTTGCCCGCATAGCGATAGCCGTCGGCAGCGACCAGCACGGTCGGCTGGGTCTGACCGAAACGGTCGACCACTCCATCGACGCCGAAGTCGCTGGACGTCGACGTGAACGTGGCCCCGATCGCGTTCGCCGCGAGGAAGGTCACGACCGTCTCGCGCACGTGCGGCATGTAGGCGGCAACACGGTCGCCCGGCCGCACGCCGTCGGCAACCAACGCGGCCGCGAGCGCAGCAACGGAGGAGCGCAGTTCGGCCCACGTGAGAGCCTTGCGTTCGCCGTGCTCGCTGATCGCGACGATCGCTTCCTCGCCGGCACCGGATCGTTCGGCGAGTGCGTTCTCTGCATACGACACCGACGACTCCGGGAAGAACCGAGCACCACGGATGGAGCCGTCAGCGGAATCGAGCGCCACCGGGCCGGGTTCGCCGATCACCTCGCTGTACTCCCACACTCGCCGCCAGAAGTCGCCGGGCGACGCGACCGACCAGGTGTGCAACGCCACTGAATCGACCACTTCGGGATGGTCGGCGGTGACCGACCGGCGGAATGCTTCCATGCGCGTGGCAGCAACACGTTCGAATGTCGGTGTCCACAACGGTTGCATCGGTGGCATCCTACTTTTCATGGATCTCGCACTTCACGGTCGACGGGCATTGGTCACGGGCGCTTCCAGCGGCCTCGGTCTGGGGTGCGCCCAGGCGCTCGCTGCGGAAGGTGCACAGGTCACGCTGCTGGCTCGCACCGCCGACCGCCTCGCGGCAGCGGCCGCCACGATCCCGACGCCGACGCACTCGCTCGTCGGCGACCTCTCCGACCTCGACTCCATTCCGGGTCTGGTGGCGGCGGCCGACCGGTTGATGGGCGGCATCGACATCGTCATCGTGAACGCCGGCGGGCCGCCGGCCGGCACGTTCGCCAGCCTCGAGTTCGAGCAGTACGAAGCCGCGCTGCGATTGAACCTGCTTTCCGGCGTTGCGCTCTGCCAGGCCGCACTGCCCGGAATGCGTGAGCGCGGCTGGGGCCGCGTCGTGGCCATCACCTCCACGTCCGTGCGCGAACCCATCGGCAATCTGATGCTGTCGAACACGGCGCGCGCGGGCTTGACCGCCTTCCTCAAGACGGTGGCCACCGAGGTTGCACCCGACGGCGTCACCGTCAACATGCTGCAGCCCGGGCTGCACGTGACCGACCGCATCACGTCGCTCTATGGCGACACCAGCAATCTGGCAGCCGCGGTGCCGACCCGCACGCTCGGCGATGCTGGCGACTTCGGCCGCATCGCCGCCTTCCTGTGCGGCGATTCAGCCCGCTACATGACGGGCGTGTCGATCCCCGTGGACGGCGGCGCCCTTCGCGGCCTCCAGTAAGCCATCAGAGTGCCAGGCCGCCAGTGCGAGTGCTACGCGGCCAGTGCGAGTGCCACGGGACCATGCGAGTGGGTACTCGCACCCCAGGGTGCGAGTACCCACTCGGATGCCGGCGTGGCACGTGCACTGCCGGCGTAGCACTCGGATGGTTAGGCGCGGCGGGAGCGGGGGCCGACGTGGGCGACGCGGCTGGGGACAGGGTGGCCGACGAGCCGTTCAACCAACAGCGCGGCTTCGATCAGCGCGTCGATGCCGATGCCGGTGTGGATGCCCAGGTCGTCGCACAGCGCGACAGCTTCCTCGGTCGCGACATTGCCGGCAGCGCCAGCCGCGAATGGTGAACCGCCAAGGCCGCCCACGGACGTGTCGAATCGCACCACACCCGCCTGCAGGCCGGCGAAGAGGTTGAGTAGGCCGGTACCACGCGTCTCGTGCAAGTGCAGCCCAACCGACGTGCCGGTGATGGCCAACACGTCGTCGATGCGCCGCGGTGTGGCCATGCCGGTTGTGTCGGCCAAGGTGATCGCCGCGGAGCCTGAGGCACGTAACCGATTGGCCAGCAGCGCCACATCCGCGGGCTTCGCGTCGCCTTCGTAGGGCGAACCGAACGAACACGAGATCACTGCGTCGACGGGTACCTCACCGGCCAGCGAGCAGATGGCTTCGATGGCAGCGACCGACTCGTCGATCGACATCTGCACGTTCCGCTGGTTGTACGTGGCCGATGCAGAAATGGTGACGGTCAGCTCGTCGAGACCTGCCGCCAGCGCAAGCTCGGCACCTCGAACATTTGGCACCAGTGCGGCACGAACGACGCCATCCAACGGCCCCAACGCAGCCACCACCTCGGCAGCACCGGCCATTGCGGGCACCGCCTTCGGGCTGACGAATGCGGCGATCTCGATGTGAGTGACACCCGCGATCAGTAGCGCGTCGATCAGCTCCAGCCGATCGTCGACACTGATCGGTGCCTCTGACTGCAAGCCATCGCGGGCACCGACTTCGCGGATGGTGATGCGCTGCGGCAGGTTCATCGTGCGGCTCCTTCGTTGCCGATTGCGTGCAGCGCTGCCAGCGCCATGTCGCGCAGCATCGGTGACAGTGTGCGCGGCCGCAAGGTGCCGCTGTGCGGTGTCGAGTTGATCAGCCCGATCGCCGCTTGTACCGCGGCGGTCGCACGTGCGCGAGCGATGCGCGGATGATGCTGGCGCAGCACTGCGACCCAGACATCCACGTACTGCCGCTGCAGGGCACGGACCGTGTGCGCCTGCCCTTCGTCGAGCTGGCGCAGCTCGCGACCGTGCACCACGATCAAGTCCGGTTGGCCCAACGCGAAACGCACCTGCATGTCGACAAGCGCGGTCAGTGCCAGATCAGCATCGCTGGCGGCATCGACACATTCACGGCCACCCGACAACAGTTGCTCGCTCACGTCGGTGAGCATCGCTGCCAACAATGCCTGCTTGCCCGGGAAGTGCCAGTAGATGGCCGGGCCACTGACACCTGCTGCGGCACCGATGTCGTCGATGGTGGTCGCGCCGTAGCCGCGCGTCGCAAAGAGATGCGCGGCCGCACGAGTGATCTGCTCGGAGCGAGTCGGAGTCACCAACTGCCCGAGCTTCCGCCACCACCACCGCCCCCGGAGAAGCCGCTGGAAAACCCGCCGCCGGAGCTGCCTGCGGCCGGCGCGGGCTTGGTGCGTGCTGCCGACCAGTCGCCACCGTGGCTGTAGATGAACAGCGGTGCGGTCTGTAGCACACGATCCGTCGATGGCACTGCGCTGCTGGCCACTGCTCGGCCCCACGCTTTCGCCGCACCCAACGCCACTGCCCATGCGGAGTACTCGCGCAGCAGGCCGTTCTTCCACGCCCAGTCGACGTGTTGTCCTTCGCTGGCCTCCAGGAAGCGGCGGAACGATTCGGTGCGCAACGCCAGCGCACTGCCCGTCGCACTGCGCTGCGGCAGGAGTGGGCGATACGCCATTCCCGCGACGACCGCGGGCACGGCGAAACCTGCCAACAACGCGATCGGCCAACTGGCCAGAAAGCCCTTCCAGGCACTGAAGCCGACCACCGCGGCGGCGAGGGCCGTGACCACGCCCAGCGCCGCGGGGAACTTCGGTGACGTGCCGGGCGCGAACTTGTTCCACCAACCCGAGGCCGCCGCGACCTGCTTCTGCTCGACCATCACTGTCGACCACAACGTCTCCAGCTCGGGCTGGTACTTCCCGAGGGTCAGCCGACCGTCGGCGCCCAGCAGGGTGGTGATGCGCTCGCGAGTGATCGGTTCGGCCGTGGCCAACGCGGAGCCGGCGGTCAGGATCTGTGGACTGTCATTCGTCAGCTCGACCACCCCGACCGCGATCTGATCGGAGAACCATGCCGACACCGAGGCGCTGTCCACCGACTCGTTCAGCAGCAGCGCCCCCTGCCACGGCCGAATGCCGGCGGGCGGCACGAACTCGGTCGTCACCATCGAGTCGAGTTCCTTGTCGGTCACCAACCGGGTGGGGCCACCCGACGTGCTGTACGCGGCGTCGGCCGCGCCACCACCACCCACCTCGTTGCGACCCTGACGACGAGCGATGCGGTAGCCACCGAGCCCCGCGGCAACGCCAAGCAGGCCAACACCTCCGGCCAATGGCAACGAGTTGCTGTGGCGAGTTGGGATGGGCGCGGGCAACGGCACGTCGATCGGCTTCGTCAGCGACACGATCTGGCCGCCGACCGTGACGGCATAACCGGCGCGTAGCGGCTCGAAGACCACGCGATACAAGTCGCCGTCGCGGGTAAGTTCACAACCGCCAACGGTGCCGGCCGGGCCGACGTTGCACGTCGGGTTGGCGAGCTCGAAGCCGGTGAGAATGACCTCGAAGCGACCCGTCTCGAACTTCTCGGGGTTCTGAGGATCACCGATGATGTCGAGCGCCAGTTGCCCGGTGGACAGCTGCGCGTCGGGCAAGGTGTAGGACAGCTCGTAACGGTGCTGACCATCGATGGTCGTGTCGGGATCGCCAATGCGAATACGGGTCTGGAAGCCTTGATCGGCAACGCTGACTTGATCCGGCGCGGTTGATGAACGCGCCCCGACATCGGTTGCGGCACCGAAGTCATTGGGAATGATGCGCTCGTAGCCGTGACGGTCGTAGGTACCGAAGTCTTCGTCGACCGTCTCGCGAACGCGCACGCCGTCGGTACCGACGGGGCTGACGACCACCTGCTTGGCATCGAAACGTTCCTCGTGCGTGCCGCCACCCATCAACCCAGCAAGCACCAGCAGCGGCCCCACCACCAGGGAGCCGCCGACGGCGACGTGACGAAGAGAGCCGACGGGATTGAGCACACCCGCACGGTACCGGGTAGCGACGACTCGAGGCGGCTGACCCACCCGGATCGAGGCCCTGCTAGATTAACGAGCGTTCAAGGACGTTCAAGAAGGGGACCGCGGAATGATCGAGTTCACCGACGAGCAAGCTGCGTTCCAATCGGTCGTGCGCGACTTCGCGTTTCGCGAACTTGCACCGCACGTCGATCTCTGGGAGGCCGACGCTGAGCTTCCGCTCGACGCGGTCGCGGCAATGGCCGAGCTTGGACTGTTCGGCATCGTGTTCCCTGCCCAGTGGGGTGGCAGCGACGGCGACTTCACCTCGCTGTGCATCGCCATCGAGGAGATCGGTCAGGTGAGCCAGAGCCTCGGAATCACGCTGTCCGCCGCAGTCGGGTTGGGCGCCAACCCGATCCACTCGTTCGGCAACGACGAGCAGCGAGCCGAGTGGCTGCCGGCGTTGGTCGCCGGTTCTGCGCTCGGCGCCTTCGGCCTCACCGAGCCCGACGCGGGCAGCGACGCCGGCGGCACGCGCACACGCGCCGTCTACGACGCAAGCACCGAGGAATGGGTGATCAACGGCAGCAAGGCCTTCATCACCAACTCGGGCACCGCCATCACGTCCATTGTGACCGTGACCGCACTGACGGGAGCGGCCACCGATCGGCCCGAGATCTCCTCCTTCATCGTTCCCGCGGGCACACCCGGCATGACCATCGAGCCTGCCTACCGGAAGCTGGGCTGGCACGCCAGCGATACGCACGGCATCACTCTCACCGAGTGCCGCGTGCCCGCCGCCAACATGTTGGGCGCGCAAGGCACCGGGCTGAAGAACTTCCTCGCCATCCTCGACGACGGCCGAATCGCCATCAGTGCGCTGGCCGTCGGCTGCGCGCAGGCCTGCCTCGATCTGGCCGTCGACTACGCCAAGGAGCGCCAAGCCTTCGGTGGTGCAATCGGCCGCTTCCAGGGTCTCGCGTTCCAGCTCTCCGACCTCGCGGTCGCGGTCGAAAACAGTCGCAATCTCACCTACGGTGCCGCCCGCCTGAAGGAGCGCGGCAAGCCATTTCGTCAGGCGGCCGCGATGGCCAAGTTGTACAGCACCGAAACTGCGGTCACTGCCACTCGCATTGCCACCCAGGTGTTCGGTGGCATGGGCTTCATGGAAGAGTCGGCGGTGGCCCGTTTCTATCGTGACGCCAAGATCCTCGAGATCGGCGAGGGCACCAGCGAGATCCAGCGCCTGGTGATTGCGCGAGGCTTGGGCCTTCCCGTTGGATGAACGTTTTTTGGGTGAGTGTCGGTTGGATGAGGCGAGATGAACGAGCACGAGGAACTTGAGCAGCGTGCCCAGCGGGCGCTCACCGGCAACCTGCACAGGGAAGGCGAGAAGCTGACCCGACAGAACAAGCTGTTCGTGCGCGACCGGTTGGCGTTGCTGTTCGACAAGGGCACATTCGTTGAAGACGGGTTGTTGGCCAACACGCTCGCCACTGATCTGCCGGCCGATGGCGTGGTCACCGGCCAAGGTCGTGTCGACGGCCGCCCAGCGCTGGTGGTGGCCAACGACCCGACGGTGAAGGCTGGGTCGTGGGGTGCGCGCACCGTCGAGAAGATCGTGCGCATCACCGAGTACGCGCTGCGCCACGAGCTGCCCATCTTCTGGTTCATCGACTCCGCTGGCGCACGCATCACCGACCAGGTCGAGCTGTTCCCCGGCCGCCGCGGCGCGGGCCGCATCTTCAGCAACCAGGTCAAGCTCAGCGGCAAGGTTCCGCAGATCTGCTGCCTCTTCGGTCCGTCGGCCGCTGGTGGCGCCTACATTCCAGCGTTCTGCGACGTGGTGATCATGGTGGAGGGCAACGCCAGCATGTACCTCGGTTCGCCGCGCATGGCGCAGGAGGTCATCGGCGAGATCGTGACCCTCGAGGAGATGGGCGGCGCGCGCATGCACGCCACCGTCAGCGGCTGCGGTGACAACCTGGCGGTCGACGATGCCGACGCCATCGACCAGGCCCGCCACCTGTTCAGCTACCTGCCCGACCGTTGGCGGGACCGCCCGCTGGCTGCCCAGTCCGACGAGCCTGTGCGTGGCCTCACACGCGCAGAGCTGCCTGCGCTCGAGGCGGCCGGCTACGACATGCATCGTGTCATCGACTGCGTGGTCGACGCCGACACGTTCTTCGAGCTGAAGCCGCTGTTCGCGCCAGAGCTGACCACCGGGTTCGGCAGGCTGGACGGGCACGTGGTTGGCATTGTCGCCAACAACCCGATGCACAAGGGCGGCGTGCTGTTCGGCGACTCGGCCGACAAAGCCGCGAGGTTCGTGTGGATGTGCGACGCCTACAACATCCCGCTCGTGTTCCTGGCCGACGTGCCCGGCTTCATGATCGGTACGCAGGTCGAGCGTGCCGGCATCATTCGCCACGGCGCAAAGATGATCACCGCGATCACGGAAGCCACCGTGCCCAAGATCAGCGTGATCGTGCGCAAGGCCTACGGTGCCGGTCTCTACGCAATGTGTGGGCCGGCCTTCGACCCGCTTGCCACGCTGGCACTGCCCACCGCCAAGATCGCTGTGATGGGTCCGGAGGCGGCCGTCAATGCGGTATATGCGAACAAGATCGAAGCCATCATCGACCCTGGCGAACGAGCCGCGTATGTTGCCGAGCGTCGCGCCGAGTACGAAGCCGACGTCGATCTCTATCGATTGGCCAGCGAGCTCGTCATCGATGCCGTCGTGCCGTTCGAGTCACTGCGCCACGAACTGATCACCCGGTTCGCCACCGCCGACCCCGTGGACCGCGAAGTGGTTGCCAAACGCCACAGCATCTACATGGGCTGAGGCTCGGCTCTCACTGGGGGCGAAACACGGACACAGCTGTCAGCTTTCCGCGCCCGTGGGGCCAGCGAGGACAAGCGTGACCGGGTTTCGCGCCCAACGACGATCGGGTGGTCAGAGCGGCCCATTGGCGGATGGCGAGGGCCACCCAGCCGAACTCATCGCCCAGCAACTTGAAGTCGGCAAAGCCGGTATCGCGCAGCGCGGCCACGAACTCGTCGCGATGCCACCAGCGCGTGCGCACCTTGCGGATCTCGGTACCGAGCAGGTGGCCAGCCGGGTCGTACGTCTCCACACGGTTGTAGGTCAAGGTGACCTGCGGAATGACGTCCTTACCGGTTGCCTCGTCGACCACGAACGTGTTGCCGCTGACCCGGTTGGTACCGGTGCGTCGCATTCGCCAACCAAAGTGGGTGGTGTCGTCCGGGCCCTCGGTGGACAGCGTGATGGAGAGCCGGCCGATCGACTCCAGGTGCTCGCGGTAGCTGGTGAGCGCGTGGAGGGCGGCGTCCTCGTCGGTGATCAGCGAGAAGCTGCCGGCCGGGCAGACGATGGCGTGGAAGCGATGGGCGAGCGCGAGTGGTGCCATGTCGCCCTCGTGCAGCATCACGTCGAGACCGCTCTCGGTTGCGTGGCGCTGGCAGATCTCCAACATCGCGGGGCTGTTGTCGATGCCCTGCACATCGAGACCGGCCTCCAGCGCGGGTATCAGGAACCGGCCATTGCCCGTCGCCAGCCCCAGGCCCGTACCGTTGGCGGCGGCGAAGCGTCTCACGATGGACTGCATCATCGGCGAACACAGTGCCCGGTGGCATCCATGCGTCATAGACCCGCGCCGCGTCGCCGGTGTACGAGTTGTTCGCAGGAAGCCGGTCAACAAACCGCTCAGCAGCAGACATCCACGAAGTCTTGCGCACCGGAGGATGCCGATACGCTCTCCCACCGGGTTTCCGCCCCTCTAGCTCAATGGTAGAGCAGTGGACTTTTAATCCATTGGTTCAGGGTTCGAGCCCCTGGGGGGGCACCACGCCGCGATTCCAAACCGTTTGTGCACTTTCGCTCGCTCAGCGAGCGGAACTGTTCAAACGCTGTTGGCGGCTGGGGCGATTGCGGCGCGAGACTGCAGCGGTGAGCTACCAGCACCTGCTTGTCGAGACCGACGGACCTTTCACCACAATCACGCTCAACCGGCCCGAAAAGCGCAATGCGCTCGCACTCGATGTCATGGTCGGGCTGACGCAGGCCTTGCGTGACGTTGCTCAGACCGACGCAACCGGCGTGATTCTCGCCGCCAACGGCCCGGTCTTTTCTGCCGGCCACAACTTCGGCGACATGGCTGGCGCGTCGTTGAACGACGTTCGCCACCTCTTCGATGTCTGCACGGAAATGATGGACACCGTGCAGTCGGTGCCGCAGGTCGTCATCGCACGCGTGCACGCACTCGCCACGGCTGCAGGGTGTCAGCTCGTTGCGACGTGCGATCTTGCACTCGCCGCCGAGAGTGCCGGCTTCGCGATTCCCGGCGGCAAGGGTGGCCTGTTCTGCCACACGCCGCTTGTCGCGGTCGCGCGCAATGTCGGTCGCAAGCGGGCACTGGAGATGGCCCTCACCGGCGACCCCATCACCGCCGCCACCGCCGCCGAGTGGGGGCTCGTCAACCACGCCGTGCCGGATGCTGATCTCCGCACCGCCACGCACGACCTGTTGGTCCGCGCCACTCGCGGCAGCGTTGCCAGCAAAGCCGCCGGCAAGCGCGGCTTCTACGCCCAGGTGGGTCTCGACCAACCCGACGCGTACGCCGCAGCCGCCGAACTGATGTCGGCATCGGCCGTGACACTTGATGCGCAGGAAGGGATTGCCGCCTTCTTGGAGAAGCGCCGGCCGAACTTCACACAACGCGCCTGAGGGGTTGCGGAATAATACCCCATAGGGGTATAGTCGATGTTGTGGATGCGACACCTGGGTACTCGGCCGACAAACAACAGGTCCTCGCGCGACTCAAGCGCATCGAGGGCCAGGTACGTGGTCTGCAACGCCTGGTCACCGAAGACACCTACTGCATCGACGTGCTCACCCAGGTTGCTGCGGTCAGCAAGGCCCTGCAAGGCGTCGGCCTGCATTTGCTGGACGAGCATCTCCAGCACTGCGTTGCCGGCGCGGCCGCCAGCGGCGACACCGAACACACGAACGAACTGGTCCACGAAGCAACCAAGGCAGTCGAACGACTGCTCCGCGCCTGAAAGAAAAGGTCACCACCATGAACTCCAGCAACTCGAGCAGCGACATCAATGACATGAACGAACTGACTTTCAGCGTCCCCGGTATGACGTGTGGCCATTGCGAGGCCGCGGTGAAGGGTGAAGTCGGCAAGGTTGCGGGCGTCTCCGACGTCGCTGTCGACTTGGTCACCAAGCTGGTCACCGTCGTCGGCAGCGCGCTCGACACCACTGCGATCGTCGCCGCGATCGATGAAGCGGGCTTCGAAGTAGCGACGGCCGGCTGACGCTGATGTCTCCCGTTGCCAGTCGCCTCGGCGCATTCGCGCTCCTCATCGCCGGCAGCTTCGGTACGGCCTATGCGGTCGGCGAGAAGCTGCCGGGCCACACGCACGCGGGCGGCCACACGCACAGTCACAGCGGGATGAACATGGGCACCCCGGTGCCCGCCGGCTACGAGAACGGTGGCTACCAACTGGTCACGGAAGGCATCGATACCGGCGTCGCCACGTTCCATTTGAAGGGTACTGATGGCAAGCCGGTCACCGACTTCGCCGAGGCCCACGGCGCCCTTCTGCACACGATCATCGTTCGCCCTGACCTCAGCGACTTCAACCACGTCCACCCCACGATCGGTACCGACGGATCGTGGAGTGTCGAGATGCCCGCACCCGGCCCGTGGCACGTCGTGTTCGACTCGGTGCCTGCCAGCTCGAGTGGCCCGATCGTGGTCTCCGCCAATCTCGACGACGAGACGCCCGTTGCCATGGTCGCGCTGCCGCCACCGAACGACACGGTCGAGGTCGATGGACTGATTGTCGCCCGAACCGGTTTCAACTTCGCGTATGCGTCCGCCGACGGCGGCGCTGCCACCGGCCTCGAGCCCTACCTCGGTCAGCCGTCGCACCTCGTCGCCATTCGACAGGGCGACCTTGCTTACACCCACCTGCATCCCAGTGATGGCATGTCGGGCATGTTCATGTTCGGCGGCGGCATCACCGAGCCGGGCACCTACCGCTTGTTCCTGCAGTTCGGCCACAACGGCAAAGTGCTCACCGTCCCATTCACGGTGGTCGTGCCATGAGCACCGTCACTGATACCACCGGTCCCGCAACGACAACGCTCGATCTCGAACTCAGCGGAATGACGTGCGCTGCGTGCGCGAACCGGATCGAGAAGAAGCTCAATCGGCTCGACGGAGTGACCGCCACCGTCAACTACGCGACCGAGAAGGCCAACGTCTCCTTCGACCCATCCATCGCCTCGCCGGATGCGCTGATCGCAGCCGTCGAATCGATTGGTTATGGCGCACTGCTTCCTGCGGCCGACGGTGAAGAACGCGCCGACCCCGCGCTGGCTCGCATTGCCGACCTGCAACGGCGACTGATCGTGGCCATCACACTCGGCGTACCTGTGCTGCTGGTCTCGATGATTCCGGCATTGCAGTTCCGCAGCTGGCAATGGGTCGCCCTGGTGTTCGCCACGCCGGTTGCCACATGGTCGGCCTGGCCGTTCCACTCCACCGCCTGGAAGAATCTGCGCCAAGCCGAAGCCAGCATGGACACCCTGGTCTCGGTGGGCGTGACGGCATCGTACGGCTGGAGCCTCTACGCCCTGCTCGCCACACCCGCCGGCGACCTGGGTATGACGATGCCGATGTCGTTGGTTCCAACACGCGGCGACAGCCACCACCTCTACTTCGAGGTCGCCAGCACCACGGTCGCGCTCATCCTCGCCGGACGCTGGTTCGAAGCTCGGTCGAAGCGACGAGCCGGAAGCGCGCTGCGAGCGCTGTTGGCCCTCGGTGCCGACACCGCCAACGTGCTGCAGGCCGACGGCAGCGAGTTGAACCGTCCGTCCAGCACACTGCGCGTCGGCGACCGATTCGTCGTTCGTCCCGGCGAGCGAATCGCTACCGATGGGGTCGTGGAAGATGGCGCGGCCGCCGTCGACATGAGCCTGGTCACCGGTGAAAGCGTGCCCGTCGAGGTCGCCGCCGGCAGCAACGTCACCGGGGCCACAATCGCCACCAACGGGCGACTGGTCGTTCGCGCCACCCGGGTCGGCGCCGACACCGCGCTCGCCCAGATGGCTCGACTGGTGGAAGCTGCACAGACCGGGAAGGCGCCGGTGCAACGACTGGCCGACCGCGTTGCGGGTGTGTTCGTCCCGATCGTCATCGTGCTCGCCGCAGCCACACTCGGGTTCTGGTTCGCCCGCACCGGCAGCCTCGCACAGGCGATGGCTCCCGCCGTCGCTGTCCTCATCATCGCCTGCCCCTGTGCGCTCGGGTTGGCCACGCCAACAGCACTGCTGGTCGGCACCGGCCGCGGCGCGCAGCTGGGCATTCTGATCAAGGGTCCCGAAGTGCTGGAGAGCACACGCCGCGTCGACACCATCGTGCTCGACAAGACCGGTACCGTCACCACTGGGGTGATGGAAGTGGTGCAGGTACACGGCGTCTCCCCGACGACCGACGACCCCGAAACGAACGACACTGAAACGAACGACACTGAAACGAACGATACGGTCCTGCGCCTCGCGGCCGCCGTCGAACTCGGCAGCGAGCATCCGATCGCCGCAGCCATCGTGCGCGGCGCCCGACGTGACGGCGCCACTGTCGAAGCGGCGACCGATTTCGTGTCCCTCGCCGGCGTCGGTGCCCGTGCCACGGTCGGCGGTCGAGTTGTGGAAGTGGGTCGCGCCACGGTCGAAGAAGTTCCGGCCGAAGCGGACGGCCTCACTGTCGTCGCCGTGCGCGCCGACGGCCAATTGCTGGGCACCATCGCCGTCGCCGACACGGTGAAGCCCACCAGCGCCGCCGCCATCGTTCGGCTGCGCTCACTGGGCCTGCGCCCAATCCTGCTCACCGGCGACAACGCAGCAACCGCCAGCGCCGTCGCGGCGCAGGTGGGCATCGACACCGACGATGTGATCGCCGGTGTGCTCCCTGCGCAGAAAGTTGCCGAAGTGCAGCGCCTACAAGCCGAGGGTCGAGTGGTTGCGATGGTCGGTGACGGCGTCAATGACGCTGCTGCGCTCGCGCAAGCCGACCTCGGAATCGCCATGGGTACCGGCACCGACGTGGCCATCGAGGCCAGCGACCTGACACTGGTGCGCGCCGACCTACACGCCACCGCCGACGCGATAGAGCTGAGCCGACGCACACTGTCGGTCATCAAGGGCAACCTGTTCTGGGCGTTCGCCTACAACGTGGCGGCCATCCCGCTGGCGATGTCGTGGTTGCTGTCGCCGGTGGTCGCGAGCGCGGCGATGGCGTTCAGCAGTGTGTTCGTCGTCAGCAACAGCTTGCGCCTACGCCGGTTCTCGCCGACAACCTCCTGACACACCCCTGGTGTCGGGCCGCGGTGTGTGGTAGTCCGTCATCCCATGGCGGCCAAACCACCGACGGTCTCGGTGCTCTTCGTGTGTCTCGGGAATCATTGCCGGTCGCCGTCGGCTCATGCAGTCGCCAACGCACTGGCCCGGGCCAACGGCTCGACCCGGTCCGCCGGCGCGATCCAGTTCGACTCCGCGGGCACCTCACGGGCACATGTGGGCGAGGCTCCGCACCCGCTGGCGATTGCCGAGGGCGCGCTGCGCGGGTACTCAGTGGATCACTTCGGTCGCCAGATTCATCCTGACGACTTCGCTCGCTTCGACCTGATCGTGGCCATGGATCGCATGAACGTGGACGATCTCGAACGGATGCGTGGCGGTGTCGAGCAACGAGTCGGACAGGTTGCAGCAGTCGAGCCGATGCAGGTGCAACTGCTTCGCCGCTGGGACCCGTACGCGATGCCCGGCGACGAGGACCTACCGGACCCGTGGGGCCAGCCGAGGGCGGCCTACGAGACCATGTTCGACGTCATCGAACGCACCGTGCCGTCCATGCTGGACCACCTCGCCTGGCTGCAGAGTGAGAGGCCGAACGGCTGACCCAGTCATGCGGCCATCGCTGCGTCTCGCAGGCGGTGCACCACGGCGTCACGGCGATTGCGGACGGTCCGCACGCTGATGCTCAGTTGCTCAGCCATCTCGGCCGGGCTACAGCCGCGGGCGAGCAGTTCGATCAACTGCAGCTCGTGCTCTGTCAGTGAGCTGGCACACGCCACCACCTCCGCCAACTCCACGGCCACGTCGAGCGTCACGACGGTCTCCACTGGCAGGTCGAGCAGGTTCGGAGCAGTCAACTCGTGCACCAGCAGTCGGCGGTTCGCCCGCTGGAACGCGCGGTACTCACCTGCCCTGAGAACACTCGCAGCAAGGTGGCGCGACCGCCGCTCGGCAGGAAATTCGCGGATCACCATCCACGTTGCAGACAGCATCTCGTCGAAGGCATCCATCGACCCGCCCTGGCGATGCCCACCCCACCGGCGCGAGATGGCAACCACGCCGGGTAGCAGCCGCTGGAGCACGACCCTGGCGGCAACGTCGTCGGTGCCGGCAGCCGACAACAACCGCCGTAGAACCTCGTTCGCTGCGACGGACGGCGGCTCACGGTCACACCCACGCTCGCCGGTGAGTGACCTATACCCGGCGGCACACACGACCTCATCCAAGCTGGCGAACTCGACGCCGAGGCCCCATCCAGCTGCCCGGCGAAGGACAGTAGGGCGTTGAACGAGTGCCTGCCACTCGCGGTCGAGACGGGCGAGCAGTGAACGATTGATGACGAGGGGGAGTCGCTGATTCATGGATCCGATCGTCCGCGCCCCACTTCACCGCCTGCCTCACAGCACGGCTCACAGGCACCCTCACACGTGGCTCACGATCCGCTGACCAGGGGACTTCTTCGAAATCGTCCGATGAATTTTGCCGATCCGAGCAACTCACCATGCCCAGTTCGGATGATGGACACCTGCAACGAGAACACGACACACGCCACGATCAACGGCACGATCAACGGCAGCACCTGGCAGTGCACTTGGCGGACCGGGCCTGATGCAGGTGCCACGCACAGCCTCCGGGCGGGGCGGCATCTGGTGGGGCGAGCACACACCGCTGAGGTGCGCTGCGACGACCCGACGCTGCAGCCTCACCACGCGCTCGTCGAGGTGCGACCCGATGGCGGAATGGTGCTCATCCAGCTGACCGGGCGCACGCCGATACTGATCGATGGTCTCGTGATCGCCGGCGAGACGACCGTGCGGAGCGGTTCGGTGATCGAGTTGGGGGCGAGCACGATCGAGTTCCGGCGGGCTACCAGCGACAGCGAACTGGGAGGCGCCCACGTTGTCGAATCCACCCTGATTCGTAGCCCGCGGGCACTGCCCGAGTGGCAGCCCGCACACCCCACGCCGCCACCGGCGCCCGCGGTTGCTCACGACACGTCCGCCGGGCTCGTTCCTGCGCTGCTTGGAGTGGCCGGCGCCGGCGCGATCGCCGTGGTGATGCAGCAACCGATGTTCCTGCTGTTCGGCGCGCTCGGTGGTCTGGTCGCAATTGGCAGTTGGGGTGCCCAGCGATTGGCCTCGCGGCGGTCGCGGAAGCGGGATGCGATCGACTTTGCTGAGGCACGGGCCGCGTACCTCGCCGAGGTATTTTCCGACCGCGAACGTTTCCGCCAATTCCACGTTGCCACCGTGCCGACCATCGCAACCGCGTACTCAGTCATCACCTCGCCTGCCGCCTCACTCTGGTCACGCCGCAGCACACACGCCGACGCATATCTCGGCGCGCTCGGCCTGGGCGATGTGTCATGGCCCGACACGGCAAGCGATACAGACGTGGTCGACGATCGCGAGGCATACGACCTACCGATCGCAGCCGATCTCGGGCGCGGTGCACGGCTGGCAGTGCGCGGCCCGCAAGCAATGGGCGTCGCCCGCGCGCTGATCGTGCAGTTGGCTGCCGCGTGTGGACCCGCCGACCTTCGACTGGTGGTTGTGACCGATCGGCCGACGCACTGGGACTGCGTGCGCGCGCTGCCGCACCTCAGCCAACCTGACGGCTCCGTGGCGATCGTACACGAAGCCGGCCTCAGCGCGCTGTTGGCCGATCTCGGTGAGTACGCCGCGCATCTGCTGTTCGTCACCGACCAGCCAACGTTGCTGGCCACTCGCACCAGCCCGCTGCGTCGCGCCCTTGCCGACCCGGACGCACAGGCGCTGATGGTCATTCTCGCTGCCGATGTCGGAGTGCCGCACCTGTGCACCAGCGTGCTCACCACGGTGAGCGGCCCGTATGGACGGTGGGTCGCCGATACGCAAGCGACGATGTTGCCGGTGCCGGTGCGTCTCGCCGGTCTCGGCGAGCGCCGCACATTCAGATGTGCGGCAGCGCTCCGCACGTTGATCGACCCTGAAGACCCGCTGAGCGTGGCGACCGGCATGCCGCGCGATCTGTCGCTCGGTGCGTTGCTCACTAGCGAGGGCGGCACCTCGTTGACACCTGCTGGCATCGTCGCGACATGGGTGGCGGCCGGTGCCGACCCCAGCCCGCGCACGCTGATCGGAATGGCGGCTGATGGCGCCGTCGACATCGACCTGGTGCGTGACGGCCCGCACGGCCTCATCGCCGGTACCACCGGCGCGGGCAAGAGCGAGTTGCTCCGCAGCCTGGTCGCGGGTATGGCTGCCGGTGCCAGCCCGGCGCACCTCAGCTTCGTGCTGGTCGACTACAAGGGCGGCGCGACCTTCGATGCGTGCGCGGCACTGCCACATGTGGTCGGAGTCATCACCGACCTCGATGACCATTTGGCCGATCGCGCGCTGCGCAGCCTGCACGCAGAGCTTCGCCGCCGCGAAGGAATCCTGCGCGACCATGGCGCGGCCGACCTCGCAATGCTGCGCGCCGAAGCACCCGAGGTGTTGCTCCCGCGCTTGGTCGTGGTGATCGATGAGTTCGCCGCACTGGTCGCCGAACAGCCGAACTTCCTACACGCACTGGTCGGTGTTGCCCAGCGCGGCCGCAGCCTGGGCGTGCATCTGCTGCTGGCCACCCAACGGCCCAGCGGCGTGATCAGCGATGACATTCGTGCCAACACCAACCTGCGCCTCGCGCTGCGTCTGCAGGACACGGCCGACGCCAACGATGTGGTCGGCATTTCCGCGCCGGCGATGCTGCCGCGTGGCCTGCCAGGCAGAGCAGTGATGCGGCTCGGTGCAGATGATCACCTCACCTTTCAGACCGCCCGCTGCACGGGCGCGTCGCCAGGAGGCGGCGAGACCGAGTTGCATGTGTTGGTGCGCTCGATCGGCGAGGCTGCACGACTGGCAGGCGTGCCGCGACCGCCCGCGCCCTGGCAGCCGGCGCTGGCGACGCAGCTCACACGCGACGAGGTGCCCTCCGACGCGATCGGTCTCGTCGACGATCCCGACCAGCAGCGCATCATGTCGCTGCGCTGGACACCGGGCAGCGGACATCTGCTCATCGCCGGCAGCCCCGGCGCGGGCGCGACGTCCGCGTTGTGCACGCTGGCCGACGTCACGACCGTTGACATGTATGTGATCGATGGTCGCGGCAGTGATCGACTGAGCTGCCTGGCAGACCATCCACTGTGTGTCGCCGTCGTGCGACTGCATGAGCGGGAACGGATGATGCGGCTGCTGCATCGTCTGCGAGCAATGGTGCAGGCGCGGTTGGCAGGCGGCCCCGAGACACCGGTCGTGCTGCTCATCGACGGGCTCGACGCACTTCGTCGCACGCTCGACGATCTCGATACCGCAGCGGAGTTCGACGCGCTGGAGGAAGTGCTGGCGGACGGCGAGGCAGCGGGCATCACCATCGTCGCCACGGTCGAACATGTTGCTGCGGTACCGGCAAGCCTGCTGGCGCGCTGCGCGCACCGATGGGTGATGCATCTTCACGACGCGCACGACGGCGCCATCGTTGGCGTGAGCGCTGCGCGTGTCCCTGCGGCAGGCACGCCCGGTCGCCTCGTCGTTGCCGCGACGGGGTTGGCGGCGCAGTTGCTTCTCGACACCACACCGTCGCTGTGCCGAGGGAAACAATCGGGTCGGGTGGCCGACCGCATCGGCATCGTACCCTCACGCGTCAGCACGGACAGTCTCTCCCGAGGCGTGGCGAGCAACGGCGTCACGTCATTGCCAATGGGTATCGACTTCGCCAGCGGTGGCCCGCACACGATCGAACTGCCTGATGGAGAACACCTACTCGTGGTGGGCGGCGCTCGAACGGGCCGCAGCAGCACGTTGGTGCGGATTGCCGACGCGTGGCGAGAGGCGCACCCAGGTGGCTGCGTGGCTGCGGTGACGCCTCGCCGCGGCAGTGCAGTCACGGTGCCCCTGAATGCGGCGGACGTCTCCGTGCTGGACAACGTGCCTGAGCACGGCGCCCTGTTGTTGGTGATTGACGACGCCGAGATGGTCGACGACTTCGGCGGCCGCCTCGCCGCGCTGGCGGCCGGTAGTCGGCCGAACACCTGGATCGTTGCCGCTGGCCGACCCGAGGCATTGCGCCAACTGTACGGACACTGGACGACGGTGGTGCGTCGCAGCCGCATTGGCGTAGTGCTCACCGGTGGCAGCGACCTCGACGGAGACCTACTCGGCGTCGTGTTACCACGCCGCACACCCATCCCGGCACGTCCGGGCCTGGCGTGGGCCGTGGCCGACGGCCGAGCCGCTCTCGCGCAGGTCGCACTCACACCAGATCTCGTTCGCAGTTCATCACCGGGCTGACGATTCGAACGTTGCAATCCCAGGCGCAACGCGAAGGTCGGGCTTCATGCGCCGGCCTGTAGCGTGCGAGGGATGCGGGTGTGCATCTTGTTGGCGAAGTACCAGGAGTCGACCACCGAACTCGACGCGCTGCAAGGAAGCATCCCGCGGCCGGAATATCTCGTCCTCAAGGAGGCGCTTGGCGCCGACCTGTTCGACTACTCCGACGTCGACGCGTCGACTCACTCGCTCGTCGTGAACGCACGAAAGCGGGGTCAGCGATTTGGGCTGGCGATGCTTGGGATGCTCCATCGGAAGCGGTACGACCACTTCTACTGTACGGGCGAGGACATCGCCCTGCCGTTTGCGATGATGATGACCACAGCGTGCGACTTCGGACGCATCACCGCCGTCATTCACAACGCTGGCACTCCACGACGCCGGGTGATGATGCGCGCCGTTCCATCCATCGCTTGGCGCAACATCATCTGCATCGGCGATGAGCAGTTCAAAGTCGTCGTCGAAGGGAACCACGTTCCGGCCGAGCTCGTCCATCGCCTGCCGTTCTGGGTCGATACTCGCTTCTATGATTCCAGTCGCGCAGAACCGATCACCAGTGAGCCCTTCGTGTTCGCATGTGGGCGCGAGAGCCGCGACTATCCCACGCTGCAGCGGGCCGCCGAGGGCAGCCAGCTGCCGTTTCGTGTCGTCGCATCCGGGTGGGCACCACACGCGGGCTTCGCCGTGGCCGACTCCATCACCGCCGCGTCGAACCTCACCGTGGTCGCCGGCAAGCTGAGCTACGTCGACCTGCGCGCCCATTACGCAGCAGCGCGAGTGGTCGCCGTGCCCGTCGAGCGTGCGACCTACGGTGCAGGCGTCACATCGATCGTCGAAGCCATGTGCATGCAGAAGCCCGTGGTAGTCACCGCCTCAGAGGGCATCATCGACTATGTCGAACATGGCGTCAACGGCCTCATCGTCCCCGTTGGAGATGCTGCCGCCATGAGACACGCGCTCGAAGAGCTCTTCGCCGACCCCGACCGCGCGGCTGAACTTGGTGCGAATGGTCGACGTGAGATGGTGCAGCACGAGCGCGTCGAGATGCACGCTGCACGAGTGGCAGGCCTCTTCGGCATGACGCCGCTGATTGGACCGCTGCAAACCGAGCCGACTACGTGAGGGTTCTCTTCGTCCACACCGCGACGCAGCCACCACTCGGCGCCGACACCTGGGTGCAGGTGCAGATCATCGGCACCCTCGATCAGGCGAGCCATGAGTTGCACGTGGCCTGCGCCACTGGCGACCCCGACTCTCCAACCCCCACATTCGAATCGTTACGCGGAATCGACGGCATCGAGATCGTCCCCGTCAACTTCGGCCCGGAGCTCCACCTCCGCTCCACGGGCGGCCGGTTCCTGGCGCTGTTCGGCGTATTTCCAGCAATCGCGAGCATGGCACGATTGGCTCGCCACATCCGCCGCCATCGCATCGAAATCATCCATACAACCGATCGGCCTCGCGACGCGCTCGCGTGTGTGCTCCTCGGCAGGTTGACCGGAGCGCGGGTGGTCGTTCATTCGCACGTCGGCTTCAACGTGGAGTGGATGGGCAAGTCATTGCAATGGGCCATGCGCCGAGCCGACGCGATCGTCGCTGTGTCAGAGTTCGTCAAGTCGACCCTGGTCGACGGAGCTGCCGCATCCGAGGATGTACATGTCGTACTCAACGCGATTGACCTGGATCTGTGGAATCCGATCGTCGGGCGAGACGCGGCGCGTGCAGAGTTCGGCTACTCCGACGACATGTGCGTCGTCATCACCGTCTGTCGGCTGTTCCCAGCGAAAGGCCCCGGCCACCTCATCCGTGCGACTGCTCGGGCGTACCAGCAGGACCCTCAGGTTCGATTGCTGCTCGTGGGCCAGGAGATGGATGGCGGGTACGTCGACGAACTCACCGCTTGCTCTCGTTCGCTTGGCATCGACCACATCGTCACCTTCGCCGGTCGCCGCACCGACGTACCAGCGCTGATGGCCGGAGCCGACGTCTTCGCGTTGCCCTCTACTTTTGAACCCTTCGGCCTGGTCTATGCCGAAGCAATGGCGATGAAGCTGCCGGTGGTGGCACTCGACAACGGGGGAACCCCCGAAGTGGTCGAGCACGGCGTCACCGGATTGCTCTCTGCACCCGACGACGCTGAAAGTCTGGCGGAGCACCTTTCCAGGCTGATCGCCAATCCCGATCTGCGCCGCGCGATGGGCGCGCGCGGTCGTCAGCGAGTCGAGGAACAGTTCACGCTCCGCAGGCAGGCGACCGATATGGCAACTGTGTATCGGCTGGTAGCGTCGCGACCGTCGAAGCGTGCGCAGAAAAGGATGGGAAGTCGTGACAGCAGCATCTGCACTCGATCTCGCTGAGCTCCGAGAACGGCTCGATGTGGACGGGTATGCGGTCATCAGCGGTGTCCTCTCTCCTTCGAAGGTCGCCGCGTTCGCCGCCGCCATCCTCGGCACCTACGCAATGTCCGACAAGTTCGAAGGCGGCGGCAGTTTCAGCGGTCACCTCAACTGCTTCCCCGGCGAGTATTCGCGGTTCTTTTACGAAGAGGTTGCCGACTACGGCCTCGTAGACGCCATCGAACAACTGCGGCCCAATCAGTCGAACGCTGTACGCGCCACCCTGAACTTCAACCTGCCGGGCAGCGTCGCGCAGCACTACCACATCGACGGCATCTACCTCGATGAGTTCATCGTGGTCAACATTGCCGTCGTGGACACCGATCTGGTGAACGGTGCCATCGACATGCTCCCCGGCACACATCGCCGGTTCTACAAGTTCTGGCAGTACGCGCTGCAGCGCAAATACCGCGCCACCACTCGTATCCCGATGAAACAGGGCGACGTGCTGGTGCGCCGTTCCACGGTGTGGCACCGAGGCATGCCCAACGAGAGCGCGACACCCCGGCCGATGATGTCGCTGACGTTCGGCGAGAAGGTCGCTCCGGAGGGCGACCCGTTTCTGGTGAACGATGGCAAGATGCTCTTCTACCCGAACTGGTTCAACACCAGTCGAATGGGCCGACTGCGCGAACGCACCTTCGTCGCCGCACCGTTCACGTATTCCAGCTATCGCTTCGCCACATCGTTGTACGGAAACAAGGGCTACGACTCGTACTGATTGTCAGCCAGCGTTGGAGATCTCGATGTTGTCCCAGTGCCACGTGTATGGGTCGGCAATGCCGAAGTGTTGTGGCGACTCGTCGGGCTTGTCGACGTTGAATTTGTCAGGATTGTACGAGTCGTCTGACAGGATGAACAGGCGAGGGCCGGCCGGAAAGGCCCCTGACCCCGTGAACACTTCCGTGCGGCCGCCGGGGCGTGCCTGGGTACGAGTAACCGTGCCGTCGCCGTTGTCGGTGATGCAGGTCCGGTAGCGAGTGGCCTTGTCGGTGATGGAGATGTCGACGGCGTCATAGTTCTCTACCGTGCGAGCTCTTCCTTCGAAGAAGAACACTGCGTTGAACTGGCTCGAGTACATGAAGTCGTCGCCATCCCCAACCGGTGAGTTGCCGGCGTTGCCCTTGTTGTCGGGGTTGATGAACACGATCGTGTTGTTTGCCTCGAAGCGCTGCTGCGACACGACGCTCAGTTGAGTCCACTTGCGGCCGCCGAGGTTGGTGAGGTTCTGGTCCCAGCAGACGCGGTTCGCGGTGTCGGGGAACAGCAATGGTCCGTCGTCGTCGCGGGGAGTGAACGCGACGACCACATAGCCATGCGAGTTGACGCCTGTCATGAAGTGGCCGCTCTTGGGACCCTTCGGAGCGCACCACCACACGTGGGTGGCGGCCGTGTGGTCCTCGACCAGCGGCCGCACCGTGTCAGGGCCCTGGCAGACCTGGCTGTGATCGCCGTTGAAGGCGACCGGCACGTTGCCTCCCTCTCCGGCCTCGGGAAGCGGTTTGTTGGGCGTTCCGATCTGGTTGTGCACTTCGATATCGAGCCGGTCGAGGCTTTCCACGGTGTCAAAGCTCTCCGACCAGACGACATCGCCTGTCGATGCCTCGGCCGCAACAGACGGGGTCAGTGTCACAGGAATCATGGGCGTGGAGGGCTCCGTGCCGGGTGACTCGACCGTAGAGGTGGTGAGCCGAGCAGCGCTGGGCAGTGTGACGGCGGGGGTTGCAGTACCCGATCCGGTGTCGTCGACACAACCGCGGAGCAGCCAGCCAGCGCCGATGAGGGCGAAGACGGCCGCAAGGAGCAACGACCGCTCGCGACCGGTAGTCAGAAACACGGTCACGCCGGCGGGGCGGCGGTGGTGTCAGCCGCGTTGGTGGTGTCGGCCGCGTCGAGGCGAATGACGGCGTCGGCGGGTATCGGGTTGTCCTGGCCGAGCACGCAGTCGAAGCGCCAGGCGAAGAACGCATTGCGGGCCGGCGAGAAGGTCAGCCCGTTGGCCGTGTAGGGCAGGTCTGGGCCGATTCGTTGCCAGGATGCACCCTGGTCGGCCGACACGATCACCTCGCTATCGCCGAGAGACGCAAGGCGTCCGTCGGGCAACAGGAGGAGCGAGCGTGAATCGCGCGAGTTGGGACCGCGGCGGAGAAGGGTCCAGTTCTCGCCGTTGTCGACACTGCGCGCGACGCCCTGGCTGTTTTCCAGCAACCAATAGATGGCGTTCTCCGAATCAACGATCAGCGGGCGGCCGACGACGCCGACGGTGGAGATCTGGGTCCATGTGTCGCCGCCGTCGGTGGTGCGGTAGATACCGGAGGCGGCACCGGTACTCGTACCCAGGAGGAACGTCGTGGAATCGATCACGAGTGGGTAGCCGGCTTGGCCTATCCCAGCGGGAAGGGTGTCGGAGATGAGCTCCCAGGACGCGCCACCGTTGGTGGACTTGAACGCCGTCGGTTGCTCGTGGCTACCGGCGACGAGACTCTGGCGCAGCGGATCGGTGAAGTCGATGCTGACGAGATCTATGAAGCTGACCTCCCCGAGCTGTTGGAAGGTAGCGCCACTGTCATTGGTCCGATACACCCCTCCGCCGTTGTACGCGCCGCTCTGCCAATAGGTGCTGGGGTTGTCGGGGTCCTGCACGATCGATGTCGCTCGGTTGCGGATGGTGGCGCCGCTTGCCGCACCGAGGCGTTCCCATTCCTGTGAACCGTCCTTCAGCGCCCACAATCCCTGAAGCGCAACGGACGCAATGACAGTGTCGCTGTCCGGGAACGCTTCCACTAGGGCTAGGTTGCCGCACTCCGATGTCATGCCCTCGAGGTTGCCAGACGCGTTCACCCACTCGTCGGCAAGCTCGTTGGCGAGCGTGGTAGTAGGCCCCAGTGCCACGGCCGAGACAACGACCGTGACGGTTTCGATTGCGATGCTCGCTGCGGTAGTGGCAGTGAGCGTGTAAGTGGTGGTCACCACCGGCGACACCTTGATGGACGTGCCCTCGACGTGCTCAGTGATGGGCGTGATCTTCAGTGCAGCATCTGGGTCGCTGACGACCCAGGAGAGCAGGGTCTCGTCACCCTGGACGATGCTTGCCGGTTTGGCGGTGAACGACGAGATCGTGACGACGCCGACAGCGCCGGAGGTGCCCGTGGTTGTGGATGCCCCCGACAGCCGGCCTCCGCCCGACGAAGTGCACGCGCTCATGATGAGCAGTGCTCCTGCCGCGACGCCGCGCCGCACGAATGGGCAAGCCCTCCGTCGAGGGGCGGGGG
>Ga0105047_10000720_pt1 | contig 57353 bp, 54 predicted proteins | sample MAT04_FD_78384 | JGI IMG/M metagenome (GOLD analysis project Ga0105047, IMG submission 78384) | Freshwater microbial communities from Lake Fryxell liftoff mats and glacier meltwater in Antarctica - MAT-04 (megahit assembly) | ecosystem: Environmental > Aquatic > Freshwater > Ice > Liftoff... | reverse complement strand
ATTTTGCAGCATGGGAAAACGAAGGGCTCGAATATCTTTTATGCTTTGCCCACAAGTATGAAGGGTTTACGAGTATTCAGAACCGACAGTACTATTTTCAACGCGGGATTGCATTTACTACGATTGGTGCCGATTTCTCCGCTCGGGTCCATCGCTACCCAAGTATCATTGGCCATAAAGGATCATCGCTTTTCCCAGAAGATGTGTCTGGAACTCTGTGTGCAATGAATTCGTCCCCAGCTCGCGAGATTCTTCATTCACTCAATCCGACGATTGGTTTTGAAGTTGGCGATGTAAACAGACTCCCAGTTTTTCAGATATCAAATAGCGCCGAAATCCTGAGTTTCGTAGAGAGAAGCTTTGGCGAACACGAGTCCCACCGCGAACCTTCCGTGGAATTCCGCCGCCCCGGCCCGTCCTCATGGCGGCACACGCAGGAGTGTGCGCAGGCGGCAGTTGACCGCCCCAACGGTATGGCCCGCCTCGCCTTGCTCGACGCCCAACAGAGCGGCTTCGCCACCAGCTTTGTCGTCGTGTCAGACAACGACCTGCGTTTTCACCGCTTCGACGATGTCTACCGCAAGGTGATGACGGAACTGGGCACGGCCTCCTGTCCGCGCGGGGCGCTGGGCGACATTCGGGATCGCTGGATCGGCCGCATCGAAGAGAAGCTGATGGCGGCGGGCGAAGACGACGCAGCGCCCGACTTCGAACCGAAGGTGCGCCGGCGGCTGGACGAGGACCTGGCCGCGCTGACGGGTGGACAGGCGCCGCCGGACTTCGTGCGCGTGATCCAGACCATCTTCGATTTGAAGCAGCGTGGTGAAGTGGCCGAGGCCGGCGCCTTGATCGCGTGGCTGTGCGGCAGCGGCAATGTCGCGGCGTCCGCCAAAAAGGCCGCCGGCATCAAAGGCGATATCGGCAGCCGCGATGCCCTTGATTACCTGCGCGGCGTGCTGGAAATCGTCAAGGAAGCCGGCTATGCCGGCCTCTTGATTGTGATCGACGAGGCCGAAACCATTCTGCGCATGCGCGCCGATTCGCGGCACAAGTCGCTCAACGGCATTCGCCAGATCGCCGACGCCGCCGGTTCCTACCCGGGCCTGCTGTGGCTCTTCACCGGCACGCCCGAGTTTTTTGACTCGCGCCAGGGCGTGGCCGGCCTTGCCCCGCTGCATGACCGCATCCGTTTTCTCAAGCAGGGATGCTTTGCCAGCCTGCGCCAGGCCCAACTAGAGCTGGCGCCCTTCGACGCCGATCGCTTGCGCTCCGTGGCGCTGCGTCTGCGCGAGCTCTTTCCAAGCGCCGAGCGCAGCCGGGTCGACAGCAGAGTGAGCATGCACTTTCGCGAGGATCTGGCAAAAGCAGCACAGCCCGGACCAGGGCTAGACAAATAGCGTGGCGCGGGTTTTGTCCGTTTATCTCCGCACCAGCGACAAATACACTTGATAGGGAATGAAGAGCACTTCCTTGGGCACATAGTGGGGTACGACGAGATCGATGGCAACCCCGCCCAACAGTTGGTTGTTGGCATAGCCTTCGACTGCCACGCGCGGGATGCTGCTTTGCGGCGCCGGCGAACCCGGTGCGATGGTCACGGTAACCGTCGTCTGTTCGCCCGGCGCCAAACTAACTTGCGCTGGTGAAACATTGACCGCCCAATCGGCAGGCAAATCGATGCGCCGGCTGCGGATATCAATCAGCGCCGTCTGCGCTAGCGGATTGCCGATCTGCACGGTTTCAACCAGATTGTTGATCTGGGCGAGGGTGTTTCCGTTCGCAGCCGAAGCCAACAAGCCTGGGCTGCCACTGATGCTGAAGCCAGGCTCGTAGCTCGATGGTGCGAGCAGCGACCGGCCTAACTCCCGGCTGATGGCGGCTTCACTGGTGTAGATGTCCAGTACATTGCCGGCAATGTCGGTTGGATTGGCGGCGATGATACCCTGGCGATACGCTTCGATGTCCGCATCCGTGAGGCCGACCAATTTAGCGTCGGCGATTTCCTGCGCGGTGAAGCCGGTGGCGGCCAAGCGCTGTTGATAACTGATCATGTCGCCGGCGGTCACGAGGATGTCCGTCTCGCCTTCGTCCTTGAGCACCTGCACGAAGGCATCCAACTCAGATGCGTACGTCAACAAGGCATCGCCCATTTTCTCCTGATAGATGAGCCGGGCATTCGCTTGCTGCGCGGCCCATTCCAGGTTGTTGGCCTCGGAAGCGCCGGCATAGCGATCGAGCGCGACGGTGGCCGCCGTGCCATAGGCATTGACATCGGCCAGGGCGGCGCTGGCGGCGTTCATGGCGGCAGCCCGCGCAATTGAAATATTCGCAGCGGGTTGAACCGGCGGCCAGGTGTGCAACACCGGCAAAGTCGCCTGGTTGTAATCCTGGCGCGGCGGATCCAGCCCTAATAGCTTGGTGATTCGCATTGCCCCGTCTTTGACCGCCCCCCACCAGCTATTGGTGACGGCCTTTTGGATTTGGAGGGGTCTGGGGGTCAGCTTGCTGACGGCGTTAAACGACTTGTCGGCCCTTGCCAGGACTTCTTTGCCGCTGGGTCTACCCATCGGTCCTGGGAAAGAGTTGAGATTCAACCGCTGACTCCCGCTGCTGCCCGCTTGCGGCTGCATCACGCTTGCTGATCCAATCGCGGTGATGTTGTAACTGACTTGCACACAGTAATGCCCCGATAGGAGCGGCATAAAGGGGGCTGCAAGGGTGATCGTGCTATTGGCGGGGATGACTTGCCCGACGATTTCACTGATCGGGCCAAAGGCCAGCCCGATACCTGCCTGCGCGAAACTGAACGACACATCGACCGTAATCGGGTCTGGCAATGGATTGGTTAGTTTGGCTTGAATCGTCGTCGTGATGCCGACGATCACCGGCATGGGTGTGACGCTGATTTCGCCGCTAAAGTACGAGGCGGGCGAATCCGGAAAGAGATCGGTGATGTTGAGGGGTGGGGTGAACGTGACTCTCGTTGCCGGCGACAGGGCGCCTTCACAGGCGGTCAGGGCGTCGAGCGACGCCCTGACGTCAGCTTCGCCCACAGTGCCCGAGACCAGGTATGCCAATGTCTTGCCGTTCAGATCGGTGATACCGCCATCGGTGACCGTGCCCAGCGAAGCGCGCACCCTGACGATGCGTCCCGGCAAGGGCGCGCCGTTGGCATCACGCAAAGTAATGTCAAAGTAGACTTTCGTCGTGCCATTGGCGGGCGCAAACCAGCGGCGCGGCGTCAGCGTCAGAATCGGCGCATCGCTCAACGGGAAGGCACGCGTCGTCAAGGTATCGGTCAGCACAGGACGGAAGAGCACGCCATTCGTCACTTTGTCGCCTTGGCCCGTGCTGCACCCGGCTGTGTCCGCTTTCGGCCCATTCGTGTCGCCCCACCAGTTGTTGGTGGCCAGTATGGCCGAGGTGGGCGTCGAATTGTACACACCGTACAATGTGTTGCTGTAGATCTGGCTGTTTAATATGGACAGGCTGGCGTTGGAGCCGTTATTGCGCACGCCATCATATGAGCTATAACGGATCCGGCTGTGGCGTGCCGCCAACTGGCCGCCGAACCCCACATCGATATTTGCGCCGGTTAAGGTGCTGCCGCCATATTCGACGGTGACATAGTCCAGTTGCGCAATCGCTTGATCTACCACGGCGCCATTCACACTCAGGCCATGCCAGGCACCTGGCGTTTTGATTTGGCCGGTCAACGTGATGGGGGCATTCGGCAGGCCGATCGCTTTGAATTCCCCGTGGATGGCGAGCCACCCCTTGGCGGTGAATTGCAGTTCATTGCCCGGCTCAATCGACAACACATCGCCGGCTACCAAGGTGACCGGCGCATCGATCACATAGGGAATCCCCGTGAACGCCCACTGACGGTGACCATTCATCGTCGTGGAGCCGGCGATAAATACGGCGTTTACGCCATTGCCGCTGGCGCTCAAACCGCTCATCAAGATATCGCTCTTGGGTTGATTGAGTTGAATGGCGTTGCGCGTGTTGCTGATGAAACGCGTGTCGTGGATGTTCGCCTGCGGGTTATTGAAGGCGACGTAGACGCCATGGCTGTCGCCGTTGCGGATGAGGCTGTGTGTGATCGTCACTACGGCTTGATCGGTATAGAACTGCGCCCTGTCCGAGCCGTTGACGCCGCCATAGTCTAACGTCACATAGCTTAGGTTGACGTGCGCCGGCGCGATCGCGGTGTTGGTCGCCGATAGTCCGCCCCACGATCCCGGTGTGGCGACGACGCCGGTGAACGTAATGGGCTGAGTCGGCGTGCCGATGGCACTCAAGGCGCCGCTCACGTTGAGCCTGTTCGTTCCGAGATTATCGAATTGCACGGTGACGCCCGGTTCGATCGTCAACGTAGCGGCCGGCTTGATCGTAACGCCGCCGATACATACATCGTACGGGCTGTTGATCAGCGACCACGTTGTGTCGGTGTCAATGGTGCCGCACACATTGGTCACCGTGGGTGCGGCGCGCACGGGCAACTGGCTACCGATCAACAGCAGCGTAAGGGCCAGCAGTAGTCGAAAAATAGGTGCTTTCATGATCCCTCCGGTCGGCAAGTGTCTCATCGTTCGTCCTTCACGATGCATACCCAAATACGATCCCCCCTAGAAGCCCCCAGGCGCTGCCCAGGATGGCCCCCGCCAGTACGTCCCGCGGGTAGTGAGCCCCAACGTACATGCGCGTAATGCCCACCAACAGTGCGAGCGCGTACAGCAGGCACACGGCCCAAACGCCAAAGTCGAAGAAACCGACCAGCAGCGTCACGGTGAAAAAGACCTGGCCGGTATGGCCGCTCGGGAAGGAGCGTCCTCCCGCCTGACGGCCGACGATACGCGTCTGGGTCAGCCGGATATATGGCCGCCCGCGATGCGCCAGTGCTTTCACCAACTCGACCACCAACCATAAGGTCAACGTGCCGAGGATTAGTTCGTAAGCCAACAGACGATACCCGACGAAGAACAAGACCACGGCAAGCGCCACGCTGACCATGCCGTTGCCAAGTTGAGTAAAACCCGACATTAACCGATCCAGCCAGAGTGGGCGGTCACCCCGCGTATTAAAGAACACGAAAGTCCACGCGTCCATCCGCTGGCCGGCGGACCACAGCAACGAGAGCGCCAGTAAGCTAAACCCCACCGTCATACTGGTCAGGATTGCTTGCGCCTGCAGGCCGCGCCAAAAAAACATCCGCACCGGCGCGGGTAGCCAAACCAGGAACAGAATCAAGCCGGCCGTGAGGCCCACCAGCCAGGCCAACGGGCGATTGAGGTTCACCCAACGCGTCAGGCGCCCCCCGACCCCGGAATTCGGATCTCTCGGCAAGCGCATTTCATTCGGTGGCTGCATTCGTCGGCGCCTCAAGAATCTCGGCAGGGCCGGGCAGCACGGCTGGCGCCGGCTTGCCGACCATCACGGTCAGGACGCGTCGCCGCACTTCGATCCGCACCTTCCCTTCGCCTAACGCGTTCCCATCGGCATTGATCGACATGGCAGGCTGGGTGTCGATATCCACCCGGCGCGCGTGGTAGTGCTGGATACGTGGGTCGTCCGACATACCTGATCCTACCCCCTGGAAAATATAGCCCAGTAGTTCCAGCTTGGATAGGTCGGCAAAGAACAGCACATCCAACAAACCGTCATTAAACGAGGCCGCGGAGCCAACGTTATAGTGGCGGCCAATATAGGGCATGTTGGAGACCAGCACCACGTGACCCAGACCGCGGACCTCCTGCTTGTCGTCCAGCACCAGGTGTATCTCCGCTGGCGCAGAACTGACCAGCGTTGTCAGGAAATCGCCGACACGCGCCAGGTTGCCGTGTTGCACATCGTCAGCAGACGGGAAGAGCGCTGAGGCCAGCCCCACCGAGCAAACTTCCATAAAAGGTGTAGTAATGTCGCCGCCCGCTGAAGAGGAACTTTGATAGGTGGCCATGCCAACGTCCACTTTGACGCGGCGACCCGTACGCAGGAGGGCGATGGCGGCCGGGACATCTGTCGGGATGCCCAGACTGAGGGCCATGTTGTTTTGCGTGCCGATGGGGATGATTCCCAGGGTGGCGCGACTGGAGGGAATGCCGTCCAGGATTCCAGCTACGGCAGAAATGGTGCCATCGCCGCCGCAAACCACGAACATGCGGATCCCCTGTGCAAGGGCATCCTTTACCATTCCGGGCAGGTCGCAGCCAGCTTCGACCAGGAAGGCTTCCGGCACGAGCTTCCAGGCCAGCATCTCGTGGATCACATCCACGAGCTCCACGGGCGATCCTCTGGTTGCCCCCGCGCTGGGGTTGAAAATCAGCTTAGCGCGCATCTTGCGTCTAGTTGAGGAGGGTTTCTTATCATGGATCTCGTTCATGCAGATCGCTCCTTTCGCCCAATTCTATGGGCTACTCTTGCCATTTTCGCCAGAGGCAACCGACTCTTCAAGCGCCGACCGCAGCGCCATGCGCGGTAATCCTTCGGAAGGTTCATTCGGCAGAACCGCCTGCAGAATGGGTTCGGCTTTCACAATCAACTGGGTAAGCCGCTCCATACTGCTCGTCACCAAGGGCAGAGGCGGTTCATCCAGTTCCCTGATGGTGGCCCACACGCGCGCTTGCCGCTCTTTGAGGTCTGCAACCTGAGCCGCCGACTCCGCAGCAAGGCGGTGACTGACCAGGTGGCTCCACAGGATTTGGCATACAACGGATAAAGGTGGCGCAAGGATGATGCCAATCAGACCAAATGCGTCTGCCATGGCAATCAACAGAACTACCGTCAAAATAGGATTTTCCCATCCGCGGTTGAAAAGCCGAGGCTTACCCCATACTTCCAGGGAAATCAAGACGACGAGCGCATAGAGAACCGTCAGTAGGCTAAGCTGCACGCTGGTCAGCAACCCCACCAAGAGCGGTGGCAAGACCGCCAGGGCGGTCACGGAACGTCCATTGCGATAAAATATTCATTTGTTAAATCTCCGGTAGAACCAGGTCCTCACCACCTGGGTCAGGATCACGTAACACGGCAGCATGATCGTCAGCAGCAACCAGTAAAGCGGGGGCAACGGGACAAACCCGAGCGTGCCGGCCAAAGGTGAAACTGTCAGCCATGCGCCCACGGCGACGATGACCAACGACGAGACGATCAGCGGCCAACTGGCCCAGCTTTGGAGGAACGGAATCTTGCGCGTGTGGATCACATGGATGATCAGCGTTTGGGTGAACAGCGAACCCTCACGCTCACCGCGCTACAAACCGATCTTGCCCCCATTCCAGCAGTTTCACCAGATACCGGCTGCGCATCTGCTCGCTGGCCAGCGCCTGCTGAATCGGCGGCAGCCGCAGAATGCTGCCCAGGATCGCGGCCATGACACGATGGCTGGCAAGCGCCTGATTGTCGAAAATCAGATTGGGTAGCGTCCCGCGTTCGATGGCGATAAGCACGGTGCGATGCACCGAGTCGACGGGCATGATAACGCGCCGCGGGCGCGCCATGAGCTTGAGACCGCTGCGACTGCACTGCTTGATACAGACGCCACAGCCCAGGCACAGGTCGGTGTTGACGCGCGCCTTGCGCAGTTTGGGACGGTTGGGATCATTGGTCGAGACCAGCCCCATCGCCTCTACGGGACAGGCGGCGACGCACTTGCCACAACCGTTGCATAAACTTTCGTCCACTACGGGCATGAAGTTGGTTGTCTGAATGGCGTTGGTAAAGCCAAGGCGCCGCGCCGCAATCATCGCTTCGCAGCAACAGCCGCAACAGTTGCAGATGAAGTTGACGCCGCGTTGGTTGTTCTCGCCAAATTGCACCAGCCCACGGTCGCGTGCTTCCTGGAGCAGATCCAGGCATTCGGGCACGTCCACAGGGCGAGCATAGCCGTGGCGCGCCAGCGCCGCCGCCGGTATATCGAAGGACATACAGATCTCCATCGGTGCTGCACAGGCGCGATCCTTGTGCATCATTTTGTGACGGCAATAGCAGATGCCGATGGCGCGATGGCTGGCGCTACGCACGACTTCGCTGGCGCGCTCGTAGTCGAGTACGGTTAGGGCGTGTTCGGGCAGGAGTGCATCTTCGTTGACAAAGGCGCGCCCCAGCCGCGTCTCGCTCATGAAGAGTGCAGTGATGAAATCTTCCTCGACGTTGATGTACTGGTAGAACAACTCGCCCAGCAGTTTCTGGTCCACGTCGCCGCCCAGCCGCATCATCGAAAACTCGAAGAAGCCGGCCATGGGCGGTGGCAGAACATAAGCGGTGGCGCCGTCGGGAGTGACGATGTCAAGCAGAATGGCGCGGCTCGCCAGTTCGTCGAGCACTTTCTGTGCCTCGCTCTGTTTCATCTTCCAGACCTGAGCGGCATTGCTGGCAGTGAAGGCGCGTATGGGCAGTAGCGCCACCAGCCCAGCCTCCTTTTCGCTGAAGAGCAACTTGAGAATGGCATAAAGCGTATCCGACGGCGGCGCACCCTGGGGTAGTCGGTTCAACCGCTCGACGAGTGATTCGTAACTCGAACGTACGGCATGATGAGCCATGATTCATTCCTTTCATTGATCAGAAAGCCGGTTTCTCTGATTATACGCCAAAAATCTATGCAGTCAATTGGCTTAGGTACACCAAACATCCTATAACAAAAGTGACAGGGGACGCTCCAAAGAGCGACTCTTTTGTTGTGAAAACCTAGCGCTTGTGCTGATGACAGCGCGACGGCCTTTTGCTATGCTATGGAGGGAAGGAAGAACGCCATTCCAGGATATTGGCGACACGCTATCCACTAGATCTCTCGGATTGCAGTTCGTCATTTCAATAATCTGGAGGGATGAATGTCAGATAATACCTAGAAAAAAGGGAGAACGTTAACAAGCAGGATGTAGTAAATAATCTTGGCAACACCAACGGACTGTGGATCACAATTCAGTATAAGGGGAACACAAGATGATTAATTTCATTGTTTGGCTCATCGTCGGAGGGTTCATCGGCTGGGTGGCCAGCATGATCATGCGGACGAACGGACAGCAGGGCATTTTGCTGAACATCGTGGTGGGTATCGTCGGTGCATTCTTGGCCGGTTTGTTGCTCACGCCTTTTCTTGGGATTGACACGATCAACCAAAGCAACTTTAGCATCCCTGCTCTGCTGGTGTCGCTAGGGGGCGCCGTCATCCTGCTAGCGATCGTCAATCTCTTCCGTCGGGGAAGAGTGCGTTAACACTTTCAAAGCAGCAGAATAGAGCGTTGGCTGGGTAGGCGACTGATCTCCGAAGGTTGCCCATCTTGCATTCTTTAATGCCTTTGGTCCAATAGACCAAGTATGGAGATAACGAAAAGCAATGGAAAGTAACTCTGGGCAGACGATATCGATTTGGATGACAACGACGGTAATGCCAGAACAATCACCGCTCATCGAGAATACGCATGCCAATGTGTGTATTGTCGGTGCCGGGATAGCCGGCATGACAACCGCATATCTCCTTGCGCGCGAGGGAAAATCAGTGATTGTGTTGGACGATGGGCGCATAGGCGGTGGGATGACGGAACGTACCACGGCGCACCTCTCCAATGCGATTGACGACCGCTATTTTGAGATCGAGCGTCTTCACGGCGAAAAGGGAGCGCAGTTAACCGCCCAAAGTCACACGGCGGCGATTGACCTCATTGAGTCCATCGTTGTTGAAGAAGGAATTGATTGTGAGTTTGAACGCGTCGACGGCTACCTCTTTGTTCCACCAGGCGACTCAACAGATTTGCTCGAACGCGAAGTGAAAGCAGCGCATCGCGCGGGACTCATGGGTGTTGAGCAGGTCAAGCGCGCGCCAATTGAATCGTTCGACACGGGTATATGTTTGCGCTTTCCGCAACAGGCGCAGTTCCACCCCTTGAAGTATCTTGCCGGACTCAGTCGCGCGATTCAACGGGATGGTGGGCGCATCTTCACGGGAACACACGCCAGCGACATGGAAGGCGGCGCACATGCGCAGGTGGAAACAAGCAACGGATCCGTCGTGACCGCTGATGCAATTGTGATAGCCACAAATACGCCAGTCAATGACATTGTGACCATTCACACCAAGCAGGCCGCCTATACGACCTATGTGATTGGCGCCCGGATTCCACGTGGCTCAGTCACCAGAGCCCTCTACTGGGATACTGTCGATCCCTACCACTACATTCGAGTTCAGAGCGTTGCCTCCAAAGATGGCGACAATTACGACGTGCTGATGGTCGGCGGCGAAGACCACAAATCAGGACAGGCAGACGACGGCGATCAGCGCCACTCACGGCTTGAGGCCTGGGCACGTGCACGATTCCCGATGATTGAAACTATTGAATTTTGTTGGTCTGGTCAGGTTATGGAGCCCGTTGATGGCCTTGCCTTCATTGGCCGTAATCCAGGCGACTCGCACAACGTCTATATCGCAACGGGCGATTCAGGCATGGGTATGACGCATGGCACCATTGCTGGAATCCTGATCACCGACTTGATCATGGGGCGCAAATGTTCGTGGGCGCCGCTCTACGATCCCGCGCGCAAAACGCTCGGTTCCCTTCTTACATATGCTAGTGAGAATATCAATGTTGCCACCCAGTTTGTTGAGGGTTACTTGACAGGTGGTGACGTTGGCTCACCCCAAGAGATTGCACAAGGTGAAGGCGCGATCATTCGACGTGGACTGTCAAAGCTCGCTGTTTACCGGGATGAACAAGGAACACTGCATGAACATTCGGCTGTGTGTCCACATCTTGGGTGTATCGTAGGTTGGAATAGCTTAGAGAAGACTTGGGATTGTCCGTGTCACGGTTCGAGCTTCGACCGACAGGGGCGGGTAATCAACGGACCTGCAAACAGTGACCTTGCGCGTGTCGAAGGAGTATGAGCATGAATGACGTGCGCAGTTGGCCTAAGCGCAAGTACTGTGGCCTTTTAACACGAATCAAGGTCTCACGATAGCCAGAATTTGCGAATGGGCCAACCTGCTGCGCCGCATCAAACGCGCCGCACTTGTTGGAGCCTATGCCTGGAGGTGCTACCATGACTGTCGCAACACCACAGGCTTGACGCATGTTGCTGCAAGCTGCCTGGAATCAGTACACCTCATCATGGGTGCCAATATCAACTAACAGGATGACTTCGCCACCGCTATCTTCATCGATCTCCAGCGAAAAGACCACTCGACAGTCGTAGCCACATGAACACGCCATAGTCCCAACAAAGTGCCACCAAGCTTGTGTGTTCCCAAGGCAGGTGCAAAAACGTCAGCTTGCATCTGGCCGAGTACATCATCGAGACGCTCTTGCAGCACGCGGTCTCGTTTTGCAAGCTTCTGATAGGCGCGTCGGAACTTCGGCGTGAGTACCAGTTGCCTCATTCATCATCCTCAAGCGCCCGATGCAATTCTGCGATGACTTCGTCCGCAGACTGCACGTTAAGTGTACCTTCTCGAAAAGCCGTTATCGATTTTTGCGCATCTGCGGCAATTTCCTGTCGTCGTGCTTCAATTTGGCGGTTGCGCAAGATGTCTACCAGCATCTCCCGCTGTTCAGGTGGAAGCCGCAAAACGGTATCGATGGCTTGATCCAAAGTGATAGTGTTCAACATTGGTACAATCTCCTTCGTCGTCAGATTGTTCTCATTTTAGCACGAATCAAGGTCTCACGATAGAGCGCATTTTGGGAAAATGCCAAGCTCTGGGACGACATCGTCTTCTCGCTACCGAACTATCGGCTGAGCAAACTGCAACTGTTGATGCCGCCGTGGGTGGAACAGGAAGTTGTGGCCCGGTACCTGTTGGATGTTGCTGGCGCGCGGGAGTCGCTGGAGCGGTTCTTTGGTGGAGAACTGAGAGGTTGACGCGAACCGACTCCTCGACGCACAATGCTACACCAAATTCACGCCATTTTCTGTCTCACCGGACTGGACACGTTGCGCCGGCGCCTGCCAATAAGCAGCCATCAGTTCGCTCACCCAGGATGGCTCTACGACCGGCCCGTCCGGTAAGAATTCGCGCATCACCGGTTTGATGTCGAGGACCGGCGTGCCATCAATGGCATCCAGACCGGCGACGACCAGGCGGCGGCCCTCATGGGCCACTGCGTTCCCGTACCATTACTCCGCGCGGAGTTGTTCCACGCTGCGGAGGATCAGACAGACCTGCCCTGCGCCAAAGAGGATCAACAGCAACGACAAAATCACACTGACCCTGTCAATCGTGTTTGGCGCCGCGGTGCCAATGGTCGCGATCCTCTGACTGATGGCGGTGATCTGAGTTTGCCACTGAGTGAGCAGCCCTCAACGGATGCCAGTTGATCAGAAGTGGACGACAGCAGCGTCTCGATCTGGCTGGTGTCAACCTGCACATCGGCAACGGCGGCCGTCAATGCCGTCAAGTTGTCACTGATCGCGGCAAGCCGTTGCTCCACCGCCTGCAACGCGTCGGTAAAGGTCGGGACATTTACACTAGGAATGCGATTGGCGCTTTCCAATGATCGATTCATGGCAATAATGCTGGTGCGCACTGTCGTGAACGTCGTGCGCATCGTGCTGATAGCCGGTCCCAGCTGGTCTGTTACGGTAGTCCTCACCTGGCTGATGATTTCTGCACGGGTCTCCGGGGTCAGTGCAGCCACCTGATTTCTCAACGCATCGATTGTGACGCGCAGGTGATCGACTTCGTGGCCGGCCGTCGTCGTCACATGACTGGCCAGTGCCAAATAGCCTTCGGTCATCCGTGTGGTGCGCGTGACGGCGTCGGTAACCGGTGCATTCGACACCCACGCGCCGATTAGCCCGCCCAGACAGATGAATAGACCCAATCACGCAACGATTAGCAAGAGGCTTGCCAGAATTTTCTTTCGCACTGTCGGTTCCTTGCACTCGAAAGAGAGTAAATCGTTGGGGGAAAAATACAGCAATGGTGAGTGGTTGTGACAAGCTAAAGGTATCGAATCAAAACCCTATCGCAGCCACCACCGCCACGCTGTTGCGCCGCGGGCAGGAAATGTTCAGGCGCAGCGAGGCCGCCCGCCTCACTCACTATTTCAATAACTCGACCACCGGGCGCAGCCAGTTCGTGGCTCGTGCGCCTGGCGCCGGCTTCGCCGCGGCGCGTTCGGCCGCAGAGGCTGCAGCGAAGCGGTGTGCGAAATCGCGCGCGTACTGCGCCATCGTGCCCGGTGGCCGGCCGAGCAATTCACCGAGCTCCGGCGTCACCTTCGCCCCGATACCCAGGCGCACCGTCCAATACAGGCTGCGCATGACCGCGATAAACTCGGCCGGCACGCCGAGCGCACGCTGGCGGGCGGCATACTCGGCCGGGGTGGGCCGCAGATAGGCGATGCGGCGGCCCTGCACCTGCGTGAAGATGTCTGCCACCTGGTAGTAGTCCAGCGCCTCCGACCCGGTCAGCGTGTAGGCCCGGTTCGCATGACCGGCTTCAGTCAGCGCCAGCCCGGCCACTGCGCCGATATCCTGCACATCGATGAAGCTGGTCTTCGCCCGACCCGCAGGGATGAACAGCTCATCGCGTAACCGGATGTCGTCGCCGTAGAATGTATCCAGGTTTTGCATGTAGAAACTTGGCCGCAGGAAGGTGTAGGGGATGCCTGCCGCCAGGATCTTCTGCTCGACCTTGTAGTGCGGCACGCGCGGGTTGACGCCCATGAGCGACAGGAATACGATTTGCTGCACACCTGCGGTCTGTGCCGCGTCGATCGCCGGGTGCAGGTAGCGCTCGACATCCGCAATCTGCGGCGGCCGCATCAGGAACAGCTTCTCGACGCCAGCCAGGGCCGGCGCGAAAGTCTCCGGCCGGCCAAAATCGAAAGTGACCTTATCGACATCGGCCGGCGATCGCCCCGCGTCTCGCTCGTCGCGCACAGCTGCGACGACTTGCTGGCCGCGGCGGCGCAATTCTTTGACAACTTCCTGGCCGACATTGCCAGTGGCCCCGGTGATCAGGATTTTCGCTGATGACATGTTCTCCCTCAACCTGTGCTTGATTTGTTGAACCGCTCAGTTGCTTACGCCCGGCATCTGGCGCACATACTTGCCCTGGGTCGCAGCATCCAGCAACCGCGCGGGTCGAATCTGAACCTTATCACAGCCACCACCAATGAAAAGTATACTCGACCTTCCTACCGATGCCATTTCCCAATACAGCGCAGATCCAAAAGAATTCTGGCAACGGGTGAGCAATTACCTCTTTACTCGTGCATTGGAGAGCGCGCGCAACCATTTGTTGGTGCGCACGGCGCTGCAGAGCCGCACCCAACTATTGCGCAACGCCGGTCGCATAGTGCTTTTCTACTTGGAGCGGGTGGAGCCATCCATCCCGTCACGCTTTCCCTTGCTGACCCTCTCCCTCGTGGTGAGTTCGCTTGCGCAAGCACTCTTTGGTGCGGCCGATGCGCGGCGTGAATACTGGCTGAGCAAGGAGGAGCGCGATGAACTGGAAGTGCGCACCGCACAGGCCGCCGATGGTCTACTCCAGCAAGTGCAGAAGCCGCCCAAGCTATCACGGGGACTGCACCGATCAACGGTATTGAACTGAAGTGTAAATACTACGATCACAGTGCTAAAGATCACGACCGCCGGTGTATAGTACACCGGCGGTCGTAACACAGAGAGAAGGAGAAAACCTGCAAAACCAACCCTGAACCCTTAACCCATCCACTTGGTATTGTAGCCGATTTTCATTGTTGTTTCATCCGGCAATATACGTATTGTTCTGCGTGCGATGCATGCGTCATTTGATGGAGAAAGTATAAACGTTCAGGACAACGCTGTTTTCTGTGGGCAGGGGCGCCCACGTGAAAAATTGTCAGGTTTGGTGCTTGACAAAGCGTCCGGCACTATGATACATTAGCACGTGGTACTTGATTGCCCAGCGCATTCTTGTGTTTGAGAAAGGACAGCATTCCGTGGTGATGACGCGTATCTCTGTTTTCATGATCCCGACCGTGGGTGGGTTTGCCCTCCATGGGAGAGGTGCGTCTGTCGTCCGGTAGCTGACGAATTGTCCAGCTTAGGCCGCAACGCACTGTCCTGGTGCTTGCGGCTTTTTATTTTGTCTGTGGCGGCGTCTCTTGAGGCGCCGGCGGCGGGCGGAACAAATGGTGCAGGCATCGGGTGTTGGCTCGGTGACCTGTATTTTTTTTGCACTCCCTCGAAACTCTTGGAGGACGTATGCTGAGTACAGCAACGAATGAAACTGCACAGCCGGTGTTCGATCTGAAACAGACCGTCGGTATCGGCAAACTGCGCGGGTTCTGGAAGCTCATGACCGGCTACCACACCACCTACCTGGTGTCGACGGCGAGCATGGGGATCTCGGCGATCTTGAACACGCTGACCTTTCTCCTGATCCGCTACCTCGTGGATGATTACCTGACTGCGGGTATCCGCACGTGGCCGTTGTGGGCCATCGTGGGCGGTTTCCTCGGCCTCGCCGTGGCGCAGGGCTTCTTTATGTTCAGCAGCCGGCGGCTCGCTGCGCGCACCGCCGAGGGCATCGCCCTGCGCCTGCGCAACTATCTGTACGACCACATCCAGCGCCTGCCCTTCACCTATCACGACAAGGCGCAGACGGGTGAGTTGATCCAGCGCACGACGTCGGATGTCGACACCATCCGCCGCTTCTTCGCCGACCAGGCCATCGAGGCCGGCCGCATCGTGATGCTCTTCACGGTGAACTTCATCGCGCTGTTGTGGCTGGATGTGCGGCTGGCCTGGTTCTCGATCATCGTCGTGCCCGTGGTGATGATCATCTCGCTCTTCTTCTTCCGCAAGGTCGAGAAGGCGTACGAGGCCTATCAGGCGCAGGAGGCCAAGCTTTCCACCACGCTGCAAGAGAACCTGAGCGGCGTGCGCGTGGTCAAGGCCTTTGCCCGCCAGCCCTATGAAGAAGAGAAGTTCGACAAAGAGAACTGGACCAAGTACCAGAAGGGCCGCTACCTGTTGTTGATGCACGCGGGTTTCTGGCCGGTCACCGACATCTTGTGCGGCGCCCAGATGATCTCCGGCCTGCTGCTGGCGGGCGTGATGACCATCAATGGCGAGATCACGCTGGGCACCTATCTGGCCTATTCTGGCCTCATCATCTGGATCATCTGGCCGCTGCGCAACCTGGGCCGGCTTATCGTGCAGATGTCGGAGAGCCTCGTCAGCTTTGGCCGCGTGTCGACGGTCATCGTTCAAGACCGCGAGCCCATTGTCGAGGGCACGGTGACGCCGGCCGGCGCCGTGCGCGGCGACCTGGTCTTCGACAACGTGGAGTTCAGCTATGATGGCTCCGACAAGCATGCGCTGCACGGCATTACGTTTGCGGTGAAGCCAGGCCAGGTCGTCGCCCTGATGGGTGCAACCGGTTCCGGCAAGTCGTCGCTCGTGAATCTGCTGCCACGCTTCTATGAATACAAGGGCGGGCGAATCTTGTTGGACGGCGTCGACCTCAAGGAGTATCCGCGCCACTATCTACGCCGCCAGATTGGCATCGTGGAGCAGGAGCCGTTTCTGTTCTCGCGCACTGTGCGTGACAACATCACCTACGGGGTGGGCCGGCAGATGTCGGACGCTGAAGTGGAAGAGGCGGCGCGTGCCGCCGCCATCCATGAGGTGATCATCAGTAAACTGTCCGATGGCTACAATACGCTGATCGGCGAGCGCGGCATCACGCTATCCGGCGGGCAGAAGCAGCGCGTGGCCATTGCCCGAACCTTACTCAAGGATCCACGCATCCTGATCCTGGACGATTCGACTTCGTCGGTCGACACCGAGACCGAGGCGTCGATCCGCCAGGCGCTCAAACAGTTGATGAAGGGACGCACGACCTTTGTCATTGCCCATCGCATCCAGAGCGTGATGGATGCCGACCTGATACTGGTCATGGAGCATGGGCGCATCGTCCAGCACGGCGACCACGCGACGTTGGTCGCACAAGATGGGATCTACCGCCGCATCTATCAAGCGCAGACGCGCATGGAAGCGGAACTCGAAAAGGAGTTGAACCGTGTCCGTACAAATTGAGGTCGAAGAAGAGGAATTCACAACCAAATTCAACGGCCAGACGATCCGCCGCATAGCAGGGTTGCTCAAGCCGTATAAGCTGTGGGTGGTCGCCTTTCTGGCGACCGTCATGGTGGTCTCTGGGTTGGATTCGTACTTCACCTATCTAAGCAAGCTGATCATCGACAACGGCATCGTCGCACGCGACGTGCAGGTGTTGACGAGCATCATGACGCAGTATGCCGCGCTGATCGTCGTGCAGGCAGTCTTTGTCTTTTGCTTTATCTATCTCGCCGGCCTGTTGGGCGAGCGCATCCGTTACGATCTGCGCAAGATGCTCTTCCACCAGTTGCAGACCCTGTCGCTGCCCTACTACAACCGCATGCCGGTAGGGTGGATCATCAGCCGCGTGACGTCGGACACCGACCGTGTGGCTGAACTGGTGACCTGGGGGTTGCTCGACGTGACCTGGTCGACGTTCAACATCTTGACGGCGCTCTTCTTCATGTGGGTGATCAACCCGCAACTCACGATGATTGTTATGGTGATTGTGCCAATCATTATTGTGGTTGCGACCTACTTCCAGCGCCGGATCATCGTGCAATACCGCGATGTGCGCAAGATCAACTCCAAGATCACCGGCGCTTACAATGAGACGATCACGGGGGTGCGCGTGATCAAGGCGCTTGACCGTGAGGATGCCAATCTGGAAGAATTTGGCCATCTGACCGGTGACATGTATCGGGCTGGTTATCGGGCGGCGTGGCTGTCGGCGCTCTTCATGCCGGTGGTGCAGTTGATCGCCTCCTTTGCCACGGCCAGTGTGATCCTGTATGCCGGCGTGACGGCGGGGACGGGCGACATCACGATCGGTGGCATCCAGGCGTTTCTGTCATACATCATGTTCATGATCTGGCCGATCCAGGAGATGGCGCGTGTCTTTGCCGAGATGCAGCAGGCGATCGCTTCGGGCGAACGCGTCTTCTCGTTGCTCGACGCCGTGCCGGACATCGTCGACAAGCCGGATGCCAAGGACTATGGCAGCCTGCACGGGGAGATCGTCTTCGACCACGTCGATTTCTTCTATGAGGAGGGCAAGCCAATCCTGTCCGACTTCACCCTACAGGTGCGGCCAGGCGAGACCATTGCCCTGGTCGGGCCGACGGGTGGCGGCAAGAGCACGATCGTGAACCTGCTGTGCCGCTTCTTCGAGCCGCGCGGCGGGCGGATCACGATCAACGGCACGGACTACACGGACATGACGCAGCAGGCGATCCAATCGCGCATCGGCATGGTGTTGCAGACGCCGCATCTCTTCTCCGGCACGATTCTGGAGAATATCCGCTACGGGCGGCTGGACGCCACCGACGAAGAAGTGCAACAGGCCGCCGAACTCACGGGCGCACATGAGTTTATTGCGAAGCTCGAAAAGGGTTATGCGGAGCAGGTAGGCGAAGGCGGCGTGCTGCTCTCGACCGGGCAGAAGCAGTTGATCAGCCTGGCGCGTGCGGTGTTGGCGAATCCGGACATCTTCATCATGGATGAGGCGACGAGCAGCGTCGACACGCTGACCGAGGGGTTGATCCAAAAGGGGATGGATGCGTTGATGCAGGAGTGCACCTCCTTTGTCATCGCGCACCGCCTGTCGACGATCCGCAACGCCGACCGCATCGTGGTGATCGAGGACGGGCGGATCGCGGAGATCGGCAGCCACGTCGAGCTATTGGCGCAGGGCGGCCACTACTACCGGCTGTACACCCAGCAGTTCCGCCAGGAGTTGGTCGAGCCGATCGACCAGATCGCGGCGTTGTTCGAAGATGGGGGCGGCGTTGCGGACGAGGCAGTGCCTGTGGTGGAAAAGGCACGCACGAACGGGAAGATGCAGAAGGCGGAGTTGGTGGCGGGAGACTAAGCCGCCAGACGCCCAGCGTGCGCTACGCGAAGGCGGGCAGCAAGCGATGACCGGAGTAAAAGGGATGCCGGTCGTCGCTTGCTGCCGTCCGTCTTACAATCGCCCGCGATGCGTAGCAGACTTTTGGGAGCATTTGTAGTATCCTTCTTGTATCGAATTGCCGGCTGCATTGCGCCCACAATTCATGCTCCTCAATTTGCACTTTCGCACCTCAAAGGACGGGCCAAACAACCATGCGTCATATCCGCAGCAATTGGCGGGGCGGGGGTTTATTCATATTGGCAATGGCGGCGACCGTGCTGCTAATCTGGTGGTTGAACGAGCCAGTAGCGATGTTGCTGCGGATGGCCGGTGACGTGCGTACGTGGCTGGTCAATCTGGGGCCGCTGGCGCCGGTGGCGTATGCTTTGTTCTATGCGGTGCAGATCCTGATTGCACCGTTGCCAGGCAACTTTCTGTCTGTGTTCGCCGGCTACACGTTCGGCTTTGTAAATGGCCTGCTGCTCAGCTTGGCTGGCCTGATGCTTGGCGCTACGCTGGCCGTGCTGATTGGCCGTCGCTTTGGCCGCCCGCTGCTCGAACGCTTTTTTAGCCACGCCGAGTTGATTCGCTGGGAGCGCAAGCTACGCCTGCGATCACCCTTGGTCTGGTATGTGTTTTTTCTCTTCCCAGTGCCAGACCTGGTCATCTATGCGGCCGGCATGGGTACGCTGCGCTTGGGCTTGTTGCTGCCCGCTATCTTGCTCGGTCGCGGCACGGCTATTCTCTTTGGCATTGCGATGGGTAACGCCACAGCGGTGCTACCGGCCCAACTCGTCGTGGTGCAATGGTTGTTGCTCGTGCTGTTGGGCGGATTTGCTTACAAGTTCCAACGCCCGCTGCGCTTATTCTTGCTTTTGAGCCTGCGGCGCCTGCGCCGGTCGGGGCGCTTCGTATACCGATCCGTGTTCCGCGTGCCAGCCATTACGCCCACGGAGTAGGAAAAGAAGCGAGAACGCCGGCATTCCTGCCGGCTAGTACACGTGGGCGCAAATACAGCGATGGTTGCGGCGGGTGGCACGCCAGGAGGGCGATTTGCCAAATCGCCCTACAAGCGTCCTAGTCTAGGGGAGCTTCAGTTCCTGATCGAGCTGCAACATGCTCTCTTCGTCGAGGTCGTTGATGCGCAGCAGTTCCTGCCAGTCGACATCGTACTGCAGCGCGATGGCGTAGATTGTGTCGCCCGCCTCAATCCGGTGGACGCGGCCTGGCGTGATGGCAACGGGCTTGGCGGCCGGGGCGCTCATCTGGGTCAGGACGGGTTCCGCTGAGGGGAGCGTGAGTTCCTGGCCGATCTGTAGGAAGCTATCTTCGTCGAGGCCGTTGGCGGCGGCGAGATCTTGCCAAGTAATGTCATTGCGCAAAGCGATGGCCAGGAGCGTGTCGCCGCCGCGTACGGTGTAGGCCGGCGCAGTTGCCGCGTTTTGCACGAAGCCACGCTTTTCGCTTGCTGGGCGATCTCCTGTTGCGTTTGTGCGGGTTTCTTTGGGCGCCGGCGCATCGGTTGCCGTCGTCTCGGGGATCACCGGTTCCTCGACCACTGGTGCGGGCTCGTCAAGACTGGCGGGCAACTTCAGATTCTGGCCAACCTGGAGCAGATCGTACTCACCTAGCCCGTTGACGGCGGCGATATCTTGCCAGGGAATCTGGAAGCGAGCGGCGATGGTCCACAGTGTTTCGCCAGCGCGTACGGCATGCGTTTGCTTGCCGGCAGCGACGGCGGGTGTGGTCGCATTGGCCAGGCCGCCCGTACCACCGCGACCCGGCAGCCGGATCACGCGGTCGATTTGCAACAGTTCGTTCTCACCCATGTTATTGGAGAGGGCAATGTCCTGCCAGTCCAACCCGTAGCGAATCGCGATGCCAAGCAGAGTGTCGCCAGACCGGATGGCGTATTCGCCGTTGTCGGGGATCGCTTCGATTCCCGCACTGGCGTTGGCGCCGGTCAGCGACGTCACCGAGGCTGACTCGGTCACCGGCGGCATGGCGCCGCCGTCGATGTTGCCAAAGTCGGTCACCAGGATCCAGTAGCCGTTGTCGGCCAGGCCGACGCCGACGCCGATTTCGTCCCAGTGCCCTTCGAGGATGTTGACGCGGTGGATCCAGTCGTTCATCCACCAGACGATGGCCTGATTCGGGTCGGCCACCGCTACCCAGTTCTCACTGACCGAACTCGTCGAATAGCCGACGCGTGCCACACGCATCTGGACATTGCTGCCGTCGCTGCCGTAGTGGCCCCAGTTGCCGTAGGCGATGACGTCATCGACGTGGCGCTGCGCGGCCAACGTCAGGGCCGGACTCAACACCAACGGTGGCAGCCCATTGTCGACGCGCGCTTGATTGACGCCTTCAAGAATGGTTTGCCCTTCCGCCGTCAGGCTCACACCCTCGCTTTGCGCGAAGACGGGCCGGGCGAAAAGGGGGGTGACGGTGAGAACGATGAGAAATAGTAGGGTAGTGGTCTGAATGCGGACTCTATCGAGACCAGATTTTGTCTGATTGGTCATAGGTCGCCATCCTAACAGCGGGGGATGGCATCCGTCAAGTACGCACCCGGTGCGAAATCGACGGATCGAAAGCGCGTCCAGTGGTGGAGATTGGGCCGCGGGGCGACCACCGCCGCGCGCTTACCTACGATTGCCGGGCGTTTGGATTGCGCTTTCGGTGTCGCATGGCGTATAATCAGGCAGTGGGACAGGTGAAAGTTCGGCTCGCTAGCCGGGCTTTTTTGCGCCTGATATCTGCGGCGCTGGATTGTGGCGGCACGCCAGGGTCCAGAATCGCGAAAGTAATCAAGGAACCTATGATTGAAGTGCAAACGCTAGACAACATGAACGCGGCGCCTGTCGTCGAAGATCTCAGCCGGCTCAAGCCGCGTCAGGACATTCGTAATATTGCGATCATCGCCCATGTCGACCACGGCAAGACCACCCTCGTCGACGGTATGCTGCGCCAGACCAAAGTGTTCCGTGACAATCAGGCGGTGGTGGAGCGCATTATGGACTCCAATGACCTGGAGCGCGAGCGCGGCATCACGATCTTGGCCAAGAACACGAGCGTCGAGTACAAGGGCATCACGATCAACCTCGTCGACACCCCGGGTCATGCCGACTTTGGCGGTGAAGTCGAACGCATCATGAATATGGTGGATGGCGTGCTGCTGCTGGTGGACGCGGTGGAAGGCCCCATGCCGCAGACGCGCTTTGTGCTGCGCCAGGCGTTGGAGAAGGGGCTAAAGGCCATCGTGGTGGTCAACAAGGTCGATCGCCTGGCCTCGCGGCCCGATTATGTGGTCAATGGCACCTTTGACCTCTTCATCGATCTGGGCGCTACGGAGGAACAGGCTGAATTCCCCGTCGTCTACACGGTTGCGATCGACGGCCGCGCCGGTTTGGAAGCGGACAATCTGCAGCCGACCCTCGAACCGCTGTTTGACGCGATCTTGGATTTTCTGCCGCCGCCGCTGGTCGATCTGGACGGATCGACCCAGTTGTTGGTCACGACCCTCGAATACAGCAACTATGTGGGCAAGATCGCCGTCGGTCGTCTGCGCTCCGGCACCATCCGCACCGGCCAGCAAATCGCGCGCGTCAACCCTGCTGGCCAGGTCGAGATCGGTAAGGTGAGCCAGGTTTACACCTTCCACAATCTGCAACGCATGCCGCAGGCTGAAGTACAGGCCGGCAACATCGTGGCCGTGGCCGGTCTCGAAAATGCCGGCATCGGCGATACATTGACCGACCCCAACGACATCCGCCCGCTGCCGCCGATCACGGTCGAAGAGCCGACGGTGCGCATGACCTTTGCCGTCAACGACAGCCCGTTTGCTGGCCGCGAGGGGCAATACCTAACGAGCCGCCAGATCCGCGCGCGCCTGTTGAACGAACTGGAACACAACGTCGCCATGCGCGTCGAAGAGACGGAGCGCGCCAACGAGTTTGTCGTCTCTGGGCGCGGCGAATTGCACCTGGCCATCTTTATCGAGACCATCCGTCGTGAAGGCTATGAGTTCTCGGTCAGCCGCCCCGAGGTGATCTTCAAAGAAGGGCCGAAGGGCGAAATGCTGGAGCCGATCGAGCAGGTATTTGTCGAAGTTGCGCAGGACTACCTGGGCGCGGTGCAGGAGATGCTGGGCCGGCGGCGCGCGCAGATGACCAATATCCACTACGGCGAAGACGGCACGGTCTATTGCACCTATCTTGCGCCAACGCGTGGCTTGTTGGGCTTCCGGCTGCCCTTCCTCACTGCCACGCGCGGCACGGGGATCTTTCACACGCTCTACCACGGCTATGAGCCGTATAAGGGCGATATTGACTTGCAGGAAAGCGGCGCGCTGGTTGCGTTGGAAGGCGGCAGCGTGACCTCCTATGCGCTGGTCAGCCTGCAGCAGCGTGGCGTCTATGTCGTTAAACCAGGCGACGAGGTCTACGCCGGCCAGGTGGTGGGCAAAAACACCCGCGAGGACGAGTTGGTGATCAATATCTGCCGGGCCAAGCAGCTCACGAACTTCCGTGAGAAGCCGTCGGCCACCAGCGACATGCTCACGACGGCGCACGAACTGACCCTGGACGATGCCATCCAGTATCTTGGCAACGACGACCTGCTGGAAGTCACGCCGCAGTCGCTGCGCATCCGCAAGAAGATGCTCAACCACGACATCCGCCTGCGCACACGGCGCGGGCCAAAGAGTTGAATGCAAGGTACCCATGCAGATTCTGATTGTGGGCGCCGGCGACGTTGGCTTTCAGTTGGGGAAGGCTTTGTCGCGCCAACACCACGACATTATGCTCGTCGACCCGGACGGTGTCAAGGTGCGCCGCGCCGCCGAGCAGTTGGATGCGCTGGCGGTCGAAGGGTCAGGCAGTAGCTTCGCACTATTGCGTGAAGCCGGCGTCGAACGCGCCAGCGTGCTGGCAGCCGTCTCCAACAATGACGAGGTCAATCTGATCGCCTGCCGGCTCGCCAAGGCGGCTGGTGTCGCGGTTACGATCGCGCGTGTACGCAATCCTGAGTACACGCGGTCAGGCTTCATCTTGTCGCCGGCCGAACTCGGCGTCGACCATGTGATTCAACCGGAACGCGAGGCGGCCAACGCCATTGTGCGTCTCCTGCAAGAGAGCAGTGCGACGCACGTGATCGACCTCGAAAATGGGCTGATCGAGCTGGTCGGCGTGATCTTGGAAGAGGACTCGCCCTTGATCGGCATCCCGTTGGCCGAGCTGGGCCGCCGCTATGCGCAGCCCGCACTGCAGATTGTGGCGGTCGACCGCGCACACACCACGATCATCCCAAACGGCAAGGACATGCTGGCTGCCGGCGACCATCTCTTTGCTGTCTGCGATCCGAGTTACATCCCCACCTTTTTTAGCCTGGCCGGCAAACGCAAAAAGACGCGTATCGAAAACATCCTGATCATGGGCGGCGGTTTGGTGGCGCATGATGTGGCCGAGACCATCGGGCAGGCGGCGCACATCAAGATCATCGAACAAGACCTGGCGCGTGCTGAACGGCTGGCCGATAGCCTGCCGCATGCCTTGGTCTTGCATGGCGACGGCACCGATCTCGATTTGCTGCGTGCGGAAGGGCTGGACGCGATGGATTCGTTTGTCGCGACCACCGGCGACGACGAGAACAACATCATTGCCACGCTGTTGGCGCGCCAGCACAACGTGCCGCGGCCCATCGTGCTGGTCAACAAAGTGGCCTATCTGCCGATTGTGCCTACGATCGGCCTCAATGCGGTGATCAGCCCGCAGATGCTCACCGTCAACGCCGTGCTGCGCTTTATCCAGCACCGGCAGGTGGCGGCGATTGCCAGCCTGCCCGGCATCGAAGGGCAGCTCATCGAGTACATTGCCGGCCGCGGCTCGCGTGTCACACAGAAAGCACTGAAGGATCTACGCTTCCCGCGCGGCGCCGTGATCGGCGCCGTTCTGCGCGAAGGCCAGTTGGTGATTCCACGCGGAGATACGCGTGTGAATGCCGGTGACCGCGCCGTGGTCTTTACGCTACCTGGCGCCATCGATGACCTTGACCGCTTGTTTGGGTAATCACGCGACGCGCCAGCGTTCGCTGCAGCACAGAGGGATGGTCATCGATGGATTTCCGCGGCGTAGTTCACCTCGAAGGGCTTCTGCTCCTCTTCTGCGGCGTGTCCATGCTGACGCCGCTGCCCTTCGCCCTCTATTTCGGCGACGGCGATGCCCCGGCCATCTTCCTGAGCGCCGGCATCACGGCTGCGGCAGGTTTTGTCCTCTACCGTACGACGCGTATTCGCCGTGATCTGCGTACGCGGGAGGGATTTGCGGCGGTAACCTTTGGCTGGCTGCTTTTTTCCTTATTTGGCACGCTGCCTTTTTTGTTGTCCGGCGCCATTCCGGACTTCACCGACGCCTTTTTCGAGACGATCTCCGGTTTTACGACGACGGGCGCCACCATCCTGACCAACATCGAAGCCATGCCGCATGGGGTGCTCTTCTGGCGCAGCATGACGCACTGGATGGGCGGCATGGGCATCATCGTCTTCTCATTGGCCGTGCTGCCTTTCCTGGGTGTGGGCGGCATGCAGCTCTACAAGGCCGAAGTGGCGGGGCCGACGGTGGACAAATTGACCCCGCGTGTCACCGAGACGGCCAAGATCCTGTGGTTCGTCTACGTGGCCATCACGGCCGCCGAGGTGTTGCTGCTGTTGGTAGGTGGGATGAGCCTGTTCGATGCGTTGTGTCACGCGTTTGGCACCGTGGCCAGCGGCGGTTTCTCGACCAAGAATGCGAGCATTGCCTACTTCAACAGCCCATTTATCGATTGGGTGATCGTCTTCTTCATGGTGCTGGCCGGCACCAATTTTGCCCTGCACTACCATTTTCTAACGGGGCGTTGGAACGCCTACTGGCGTGATCGTGAGTTCCACTTCTTCTTGGCCAGTATGGTGTTGGCGTGCGGCGTGGTTGGCCTCAGCACCTTTGTCATCTATGCCGACAAAGCCCAGGCGATGCGCGACACTGTCTTCCAGGTGGTATCCTTACACACTTCGACCGGTTTTGTCACGGCCGACTATGAAGGCTGGTCGCAATCGGCACAATTTATGCTGTTGCTGATCATGATCATCGGCGGGTCGGCCGGCTCGACAGCCGGCGGCTTGAAGGTTGTGCGACTGATCCTGGTCGGTAAATTTTTCGGCGCCGAGTCCACGCGGTTGTTGCACCCGCAGGCTGTCGTACCCACGCGCCTGCGCGGGGTTGCCGTGCCGCGCGAGGTCATGATCGGCGTCCTTGGCTATTTTGCGCTCTACGGACTCGCCATTTTCACGGCTACCCTGATTGTCACCGCGGTCGGCATGGACTGGGTGAGTGGGATCAGCGCCGTCGTTTCGACATTGGGCGGCGTGGGGCCGGGCATGGCTCAGGTTGGCCCCTTTGACAACTATTCTGCCCTTCACCCCCTTGCCAAATGGGTATTGATGCTCTGTATGTTGCTGGGGCGTCTCGAGTTCTACAGCGTGCTTGTCCTCCTGGCGCCTGCCTACTGGCGAAAATAGCGGGGTTTCGTCGAATCATCATCTCCTATATAATGGTGTGAACAGCTTTGCTGTCGGCAGGTAATCGCGTTTTCGAGGAGGCTCTATGAATGACGACGTTCGTCCGTGCAAGGCAATGACCAAGGCAGGAACGCCGTGCAAGAATGTGGCGCAGCAAGAGTCTGACTACTGTTACGCCCACCGCAGCCTGGCGGCGAAAGGCATCGACGCCCAGGTGCAGGAGACCATTGCTGGCGTCAACAAGTTGGCCGCTGAGTTGAAGAAGGAAGCGCCCGCCTATCAACCGCCGCCCTTTTCGCCGCAGGCCCTGCTGGCCATGTTGCAGCAGAATGCCGATCGGTTGGCGTCGCGCGTGCCGGGCTTCGATGACCTTCGTCGCAACTTGCAGGGCACGAAGCCCGAAGATCTGGTCGATCCAGAGACGTGGAAGGGCCTTTGGTATATCCTGAACTACACCGCCCAAGTGCAGTCCAAACAGGCGTTGGAGAAGATCGAGCAAGGGCTGGCTGCCTTACCGGGTGGCCAGACGCTGATCTCGCTCAAGAGCGGCCTGGAGGGGACTTCCCCCAAAGACTTGCTGGATCTCGAGACCTGGAAGGGCGCCTGGATCGTCGCCAATGCCGTCGTCATGGCACAGGCGGATGAACTCAAGCGCAAGGTTCTGGGCGGGCAAGACGAAACGTAGCGAATGTCGCTAGGGCCGCAGCACGGGGCCGTCTGTCGTACGGTAGAGCGGCGGCCAAATGATGTCGAGTGTGGCCGGATCCTGTTGGGCTTCCCGGTATTGAAGATAGAGCAACGGCGGGTCCGGCCACTGATGCCAGAGATAGGCAGGAGTCAGCTCACCATCGGGTGGTTGCTGGCTGTTGTAGGGGAAGGAATAATGGCCGGCGGCCAATTCGAGGTCGGTGGTTTCCAGCGCCGCGATCAGATCGGTGGACGATAAAGAGGGCGCACGGCCGGCGGCGTCGGCGAGCAGCCGCACGGCGTCGTAGGCGCTAAATGCGGCGGCATCGGGCCATTGGCTCGCATACTTGCGGTATTTTTCCACAAACCCCTGGCCAACGGACGTCAGGTTTGTGCCCCATGGGCCGTGACGGCCGACGACGGTGTGTTGCCCGTCGGGGATCTGTTCCCAGAAGTTCGGCCTGTCCAGCGCGCTGCGCCCGGTGACCAACAATGTGCCCTTCTGCGGCCCAATGCCGGCATCGAGCAACTGGCGTTGGAGAGCCAGCGCGGCGTCGCCAGCCAGATAGAGGAGAATGGCATCCGGTGCGTTCTCCATCGCCGCAATGCGCGCAATCTGGGGGGAGAAATCGCCGGCCGGCAGATCAACCCGCAGCGCCTCGTGCGCAATGCCGTCGGCTGGGAACCACTGGTCAGCCTGCGCCACGGCCTGATCACCAGCCGCGGAGTTCTCGGCAATCAACACAGCCACCGTGGCGCCGTCGCCATTGAAGTCGCCGACGGCCTTCAACCAATGGCTCGGCATCTGCGCGATCATGGAGGCCGCCGGCGCCACGCGGAACAGCGCTTGCGGGCGGTCGGCGGTCAATTCATCGGCCATCGCCTGGGCGACGATAAACGGCATCCCATAGCGCTCGGTAACGCCCTTGATGGCCGCCGAGGGCGCTTCCAGAAAACCGCCAATCAGCCCGATGGCGCATTCCTGGGTGATCAGCCGTTCGGCCAACCGCGCCGCCAATTCCGGTTGGCCGGCTGTGTCATAGGTGACCACACGCAGGGGCTTGCCCTGGATCCCGCCAGCGGCATTGATGTCGTCCAAGGCAATGCTGATGCCGGCTTGCATGGCCAAGGCGTTTGGCCAGACGGCGTTCTGCGAGAGGGGCGCCAAGAGACCAATCACGATTTCGCCGGCCGCATCGGTGGTGGTGGGTGCACAGGCTGTGGGCGGGGCGGGGGTGGCGGTCACGATCACTTCACGCGTGACGATGCGTGTTACCTCGATGGCGGGGAAGGGCTGTCCGGTGACGGGCACGGCGGGCGATGGCGTCGGCGTACTGGGTGCCAGCAACGCACTGCAACTGGCCAGCAAGCAGCCGGTGCCCAGCCACATGGCGAGCATCGCCAAAGAACACAAAGAGCGCAAAAACATTTTCATTGTTGGTTGTGCCCCGATGGGGAATCCAGACTAACCTGAAAATGCTTAGCCGTAAAGAACACAAAGACCACAAAGAGCACAAAGACATTTTCAATGTTGGTTGTGCCCCGAGGAGGCATGGATACTAGCGTGCGCTGCACAGTCGCTGTCGCTTTCTGGACGCGTTCGTCACGTGGGGGAATTTCCGGACGAGACATCTACGAATGATCGATGTATACTGCTCGAATGGGGGGCGTAGTTTACCATGCGGCGTGAGTATAGCACCTCCCCCGGAGAGCGTCAAACTACTTGCCGGAACTGGGTGCGTGTCAGGATTTTGCACAGACCGGCTGGGTTTGCGCCCATGTTTCACTGGTGGCACAATAGCAAGGCGTGTCGCTTCCGGCCGCGCCCGTGCCATTGTCCTAGTTTGGGAGAGTCTTCATGCGACAACGTGTTCTAGAGGCAACTGACGCGACCGTCCCGCTTGCTGGTGACGCCGTGGCGAAGCCACCGCAGAGGCTGTTTATCCCAGGTCCGACCGACGTGCTGCCGGCCGTGTTGGCGGCCCAGACGGCGCCGATGATCGGCCATCGCAGCGACGAATTTGAGGCTATGTTCGCCAAGTGCGAGGAGCAACTCCAGCGTCTGTTCGAGACCACCTGCCGTGTCTACATCGTGAACGCGTCGGGCACGGGCTTGCAGGAAGCGGCGATCCGCAACGCCGTCGCTGGGCGGGTTCTCTGCTTTGTCAACGGCGCCTTTAGCCAGCGCTGGCATGATGTTGCCGCCGGCTGTGATAAGCAGGTTGTGCGTGTCGATGTGGCATGGAATACGGCGGTCAAACCGGAAATCGTCGAGGCTGCCCTGTACCGCGCCCTGCAGGAAGGCCCGGTGGACGCCATCACGGTGGTGCACAACGAGACGAGCACGGGGGTCATGAGCCCGGTGGCGGCCATCGCCGCGGTCGTCCAGCGCGTCAGCCCGGCCACATTGGTCTTGGTCGATGCCGTGTCGTCTTTTGGTGGAGTGCACATTCCGTTCGATGCCGGGGGGCTGGACGTGTTGCTCACCGCTTCGCAGAAGGCGCTGGCGCTGCCGCCCGGCCTGTCTTTTTGCGCCGTCAGCGATCGCGTGCTCGACCGCGCCAAGACCGTGAAAGGGCGTGGCTGGTATTTCGACTTCTTGAATCTGGAGAAATCGCTCAAGAAGCACACGACGCCCGCCACACCGGCGATCTCGCTCATGCGTGCGCTCAGCCTGCAACTCGACCATATCGCCGCCGAGGGCGCCACGGCCCGCTATGCGCGCCACGCACGCCTGGCGATGCGCACGCAGCAATGGGCGATGGGCCAGGGCTTTGCGCTGATGGCCGAGGCCGGCTACCGGTCGCACACCGTCACGACCGTCACCAATACCCGCGCGGTCGATGTGGAGGCCCTCAACGGCTATCTGGCCACGCAGCACATGGAAATCTCCAACGGCTACGGCATCTACAAAGACAAGGCCTTCCGCATCGCGCACATGGGCGAGGTCGTCGACGCCGATCTGGAACGCCTATTGGCCGCCATCGACACCTATCTTGGACAATCTGATGCACACCGATAACGTCATTGATCTGCGCAGCGACACAGTCACCCAACCAACCCCCGACATGCGGCGGGCGATGGCTGAGGCAGTGGTAGGCGACGATGTCTTTGGGGAGGACCCGACTGTCAACCGCCTGGAAGAACGCGTGGCGGCGCTGCTCGGCAAAGAAGCGGCTCTCTATGTGCCGAGCGGCACCATGGGCAATTTGATCGCCGTGCTCAGCCACTGCGGTCGCGGCGATGAGATGATTCTGGGCGACAAAGCGCACATTTTTCTGTACGAGCAAGGAGGAGCCGCGGCCCTTGGCGGCGTGCAGCCGCACACGGTGCCCAATCAACCGGATGGAACGCTGGATCTGGACCAGGTGCGCGACAGCATCCGCAGTGACAACGACCACTTCCCGGTCACGCGCCTCATTGCGCTGGAAAACACGCAGAATCGCTGTGGCGGGCGCGTCCTGAGGCCAGCCTACGTCGATGCTGCCGGGGCGTTGGCGCACGAACACAACCTGAGCCTGCATGTGGATGGCGCGCGCTTGTGGAACGCTGCCGTGGCGTTGGGGGTGCCGCCGGCCCGGCTGGTCGCGGTTGCCGACAGTGTGAACGTCTGTTTTTCCAAGGGGTTGGGCGCACCGGTCGGTTCCGCCGTGGCCGGCAATCGCGACTTTGTGCGGCGAGCGCGCCGCATGCGCAAACAGGTAGGTGGCGGCATGCGCCAGGCCGGTATTCTGGCGGCGGCGTGTCTGGTGGCGTTGGATGAAATGGTCGACCGCCTGGCCGAAGACCATGCCAACGCGCGGCGGCTGGCGGTGGGGCTTGCGGCGATCGATGGCATTGTGCTCGATCCCGCCACGATTGAAACCAACATCGTCTTCTTCGATGTCGTCCATCCGGGCGTGACGGCGCCGCAACTGGCGGCGGCGCTGGCGGGGCGCGGCGTGTTGATGAGCGCCGCCAATGCGCAGCGTTTGCGCGCCGTTGCCAACTATCACATCACCGCGGCCGATGTCGACACGGCGCTGGGTGCGGTAGCGGAGGTCATCCGTCGCGCTTGAGCGCCTTGGCGCTCACCAGCAGCTTCAACTGCCCCGCGCCCCAGCGCAGTTGTGTCCAGCGGCTGATGTCGAGGCTGAAGTGCGCCAGCGTGGCCGTGGCCAGGGTGAGGACGCTGTTTTCTTGGCTGCCGCTGCAGAGGCCGGCCGCCAGCTCTTCCAGGCTGGGGTTGTGGCCGACCAGGACGACGTGTTCGGCATCTTCCGGCACGTGGGTGAGCAAATCGAGCAGGGTGTCGGGCCCCCCCGTGTACACGTCTTCCTGCCACGCCGTGTCTTTGGCATAGCCAAGCATGGCAATCAGGCCGTCGGTCGTCTGTGCTGCGCGCGTCGCCGGCGAGCTGAGGAAATGATCGACGGGCGGCTCCAGGCGCGCGAGTATGTCGCCGATGCGTTCGACGTCCTTGCGGCCGCGTGCAGTCAGCGGACGGTCGAAGTCGGTCGGATGTCCTTCGGGGCGTTCGGCTTTGGCGTGGCGAACGATACTTAGCGCTTTCATGGGTAGCCCTTTCAGCAGTGGTTCTTGGGTTAGATAGCGGCGCGTGCGCCAGTTGTCGTGTCGTGCAGACGGCAGATGCGCTGGGCGGCGTGGTAATAATCGACCAGTTGATCCATGGTGGCACGCCAGGAGCGGCTGCGTGCATGGCGCAGGGCATTTTCGGCGAGATAGTCGCGCAGCGCCGGTTGGTCGCGCAGTTGCCGTACGCGTGCGCGCATCTCTGCCGGCTGTTGCGGATCAAAAAAGAGGCCGTTGACGCCGTCGACGACGGTGTCGAGCACCCCCCCGGTGCGGGCGGCAATCACGGGCACGCGGCACGCCATTGCTTCCAGAGCTACCAACCCAAACGTTTCCGTCGTCGACGGAAAGATGAAAGCGTCGGCGGCGCGATAGGCGTCGACCAGGGCCTGGCCGCGCAGGTAACCGGGCAACACGGTCGCTGTGCCGGCGAAATGCCGTTTGAGTTGCTCATGCGAAGGTCCCCCGCCAATCAGCGCCAGCCGCACGCCTGCGAGGGGGAAGAGTTGGTCGCGCAGCAAATGTAGGCGTTTTTCGGGCGCTTGGCGGCCGACATTGACGACCAGAAAGGCGTCCGGATCGCCCCCTGTGAGGCGGGCGCGCGTGGCGGGGTCGGGCGGGGCGGGCGTAAAAAGCTCCGTGTCGATGCCGCGGCGCCACCAGCGCACGCGCTGGAAGCCATGCTGGCGCAGCTCGTTGCGCACGGCGGTGGATGGGCACAAGCTCACCTCGGCGCGGTTATGCAGGGCGCGCAGGTAGTGCCACAGGATTGGGCCAATGAAGCCCACGCCATACGCCTCGGCATAGCGGGCCAGGTCGGTGTGGTAGGATGCGACGACGGGAATGCGCAGCCGCCGCGCGTACGACATCCCAAAGGGTCCCAGGAAAAAAGGATTGACGACGTGCACGAGGTCGGGTTGAAAGGCGCTGATCTTCTCCCACACAAAGCGGCGTGGGATATTGACGCGCAGTTCCGGGTAGAAGGGCAGGCGCGGGCCGCCGACGCCCACGATCTCAGCCCCGGCGTATTCCAGCGGTCCACCGGGTGGGCCAAAGAGAATGACGCGGTGCCCCAATTCGTGTAGTCTCTGCAGCATCAGACAGAGAATGCTGACGATCCCGTCGATCTTGGGCAAAAATGTTTCCGTGAAGACGGCAATCTTGAGCTGTGCCGGGAGTGGGGCCATGGCCACCTTTGAGAAGTTGTGTTTACCTGATTCGACAGCGCGCTGTCGCCCGATTATAGCCGATGACGCCAGAAAGCCACCAAACCTCTCAGGGCCGCGACGGTGAGGTGAGCATGGCGCGATGGGTTTGTTGACTTGCAACTTGCTGACGTGTCGTTTATCCTCAAAAACGTTGTGCGTATCTTTATCATCAATGGAATACCAGTGAAGGAATGCATTGTCATGGTGGGTGGCGAGCGGATTATCGTTCTCGGCGGCGACGGTTTTTGCGGTTGGCCGACGAGCCTGCGCCTTTCGCGGGAAGGCTATGATGTGATCATTGTCGACAACTTGTCGCGGCGCAAGATCGATGTGGAGCTCGGCTGCCAGTCGTTGACGCCGATCCAGCCGATCGAGACCCGCTTGCGCGTTTGGCAAGAATTGACCGGGCGCCAGATCGAGTACCACAACCTCGACGTGGCCAACGACTATCAGGAGTTGGAGCAGTTGATTGTGCGCACGGAGCCTAAGGCGATTGTCCATTTCGCCGAGCAACGCGCCGCCCCTTATTCGATGAAGTCCCCGCGTCACAAGCGCTATACGGTCGACAACAACATCAACACGACCCACAACGTGCTGTGCGCCATCGTCGAATCGGGGCTGGATGTGCATCTGGTGCACCTCGGCACGATGGGTGTCTACGGGTATGGCACGGCGGGTATGGCGGTGCCGGAAGGCTATCTGCCGGTCAAGGTCGAAGTGGACGGCGTCGACCACCAACTTGAGATTCCCTATCCGCCCAACCCCGGCAGCATCTATCACATGACCAAGACGCTCGATGCGCTGCTCTTCTTTTACTACAACAAGAACGACGACGTGCGCATCACGGATCTGCACCAGGGCATCGTGTGGGGCACGAACACCGAAGAGACCCTGCTTCACCCGTCGCTGGTCAATCGTTTTGACTACGAAGGGGACTATGGCACCGTGCTCAACCGTTTTCTGGTGCAGGCTGGCGTCGGCCATCCGTTGACTGTGTATGGTCGCGGGGGGCAGACCCGTGCTTTTATCCACGTACGCGATACGGTGAACTGCATTTTGTTGGCGATCAAGCATCCGCCGGGCCACAAAGAGCGCGTCAAGATTTTCAACCAGGCTACCGAGACGCACCGTGTCAACGATCTGGCCGAACTGGTGGCGCTGTTGACCGGCGCCGAGGTGCGCTACTATATCAACCCGCGCAAGGAGGCCTTGGACAACGAACTCGTGATCCATAACGAGCAATTCCTGGACCTGGGGCTGAATCCAGTTCGCCTGAGCGATGGCCTGCTCTACGAGGTGGTCGAGGTGGCCGCGCGCTATCGTGACCGTGTCGATCTGAGCAAGATCATCAGCGACTCACGCTGGCGTCCCGAGATCCCGGTGGACCGCACGGGCACGTCGATCCGGTATGACGCGCTGCCGGTTTACTGACCCGAAGAAATTCTTCGCCGCAAAGAACGCAGAGAACGCAAAGAATGCAGAGATAGGCTTGTTTGCGTAGGGGTGGCTGCGTGGTTACGCGCTGGCCGCCGGCTGCCACCATTCGCATTGTCTTGTCAAGGAGAACCACCATGTGCGGAATTGTCGGGTATATCGGTGCGCAGGAAGCGGCGCCCATCGTGCTGCACGGGCTGCGCCAGCTCGAATATCGTGGCTACGACTCGGCTGGGCTGGCCGTGATCGACGCGGCGGGCGCCGTTCACGTGCGGCGTGAAGCGGGAAAGTTGAGCAACCTGGAGGCGTTGGTCGCACAGGAGCCGTTGCAAGGGGCAATCGGGGTCGGCCATACACGCTGGGCGACGCACGGGCCGCCTAGCCGGCGCAATGCGCATCCGCACAGCAGCCCGGATGGCGACCTGGTCGTGGTGCAGAACGGCATCGTCGAGAACTTTCTTGATCTGCGCCGGCAGTTGCAGGCGGATGGCTATCACTTTCTGAGCGACACCGACACCGAGGTCATCGTTCACCTGATCCACCACTACTACCACAACGGGTGCGCCGGCGATCTGGAAAGTGCGGTGCGCAAGGCTTTGCTCGACCTCAAAGGACCGAGCGCGGTGGTGGTGCTCAGCCGGCGTCACCCGGATCGGCTGATTGTGGCGCGGCTGGGCAATGCCGGCGGCGTCGCCATCGGCTACGGCAATGGCGAGATGTACGTGGCGAGCGATATCCCGGCGATCCTGCGTCACACGCGCCGGATCGCCTTTCTCGAAAGCCGCCAGTTGGCCGTGATCACGGCCGCGGGCGCGCGCTATACGACGCTGGAGGGTGAGCCGCTGCACAAGGAGGTCGTGACGATCGACTGGAACCCAATGGCGGCCGAGAAGGGTGAGTATCGCCACTTCATGCAGAAGGAGATCTTCGAGCAAGGCCGCAGCTTGACCGATACGCTGCGCAGCCGGCTCGATTTTGCGGCCAACCAGGTGGTATTGCCTTCGCTGAACTTGTCGCCGGAGCAAGCGCGCACGCTGACCAAGGTGACCATCGTCGCCTGTGGCACCAGCTATTATGCGGGCCTGCTTGGCAAGTATTACCTGGAGCGCCTGGCACGGCTGCCGGTGGAGGTGGACTATGCCAGTGAATTCCGTTACCGGCAGCCGATTGTCGAACCGTCGCACCTGGTGCTGGCGATCACGCAGAGCGGCGAAACGGTGGATACCCTGGCCGCCCTGGAGGAGGCACGGGAGCGCGGTGCGTTTACGGCGGCGATTGTGAACGCCATCGGCAGCCAGGCGGTGCGCGTGACCGACGGTCATATCTATATGCAGGCGGGACCGGAGATCGGCGTGGCCAGCACCAAGGCCTTTACGGCTTCGGCGACCGACCTCTATTTGTTGGGTCTTTATCTGGGCCACGCACGCGGGGTGTTGGATGATGCGACACTGGCCACCCTGGTCCAGGAACTGACGACCTTGCCGGGGCTGGCCGGACAGCTTCTAGAGGATGCCTGGCGCAGCGATCACTATAAAGTGCTGGCCGAACGCTTCCACACCTATCGGAACTTCATGTATCTCGGGCGCGGGATCAACTACCCGATTGCGCGCGAAGGCGCCTTAAAGCTCAAGGAGATCAGCTACATCCACGCCGAGGGCTACCCGGCGGGCGAGATGAAGCACGGCCCGATTGCGTTGATCGACGCCGACATGCCGACCGTAGTGGTGGCGCCGCGCGACAGCGTGTATGAAAAGATGATCAGCCAGATCGAGCAGGTAAAGGCGCGCAGCGGGCTGGTACTGGCGGTGGCCTATGCCGGCGACGAGGTGATCGCCCAGAAGGTGGACTGCGTGCTGCCCATCCCGTACGCCAGTGAGCTACTCACGCCCATTCTGGCCGTGATCCCGCTACAAGTCTTTGCCTACGAGATGGCCGTGCGCCGCGGCGCCGACGTCGACCAGCCGCGCAACCTGGCCAAGAGCGTGACGGTGGAATAGGCCTGATCCTGTCTCACGTCAGGTTGTGCAATGGGAATATAGGTGGTAACTGGCGTAATTACTAGACGTTCGTTCAAAAATGGGGTGGCACGGCTTTCACCTGGACCGACGGTGAAGGTAAGCCGGTTGCTGGAACAACCATCTGGTCCATTGGTTCGGAGCAAGGTGACCACTTTGCGCCCAGCACTGCAACTTTCATGGTCAATTACCGGGTGGAGGATCTCCACGCCCTGGTTGAAGTCTTACGCGAAGAAGGCTGCAATGTTCTCGATAAGATTGACGATTCCGAGTACGGGCAGTTTGCCTGGGTCATCGATATGGAATATAGATTGTACGTCCGTACGGCGCCAGTACGCCAAATCCTCCTGCGCCTGTGATGTGTAGGTGGCCGAGACCACCATGAACGAGTTGCTGGTCCCCGCGCGCAGCGCAACAGCCGGCATTTCCACCAATTTTTCGGAGAGCGTATCACGCTGGGGACAAGCAGTTCGCGGGCAAACGTCCCCGGCACGGCCCATAGGATCCGCCGTTGACCCCGTGTCGTTTGGGCCGTGCCGGGGACGTGTATCGCGGGTTGGGGAGATGAACGTGGTCGATCGACTTGCGGCTTGCATCAGCCATAGTTGCACAGGGCTATCCTCAGTCTGGCGACGTGCTGTGGGCCGTCCACCTCGACCATCGCCAACCACGCCGGGATGCGCCAAAAGTCGCGCCGTTCGCTGAAGCCTGGGTCCAACGGAGTAATCTCTTGGTACCCTTGGACGAACTCATCCGACACTGGTGCAAAGAAGTCGACATAGGCCAGGTCCATCTCGGAATGGCCGTAGTAGACCGCCGGGTCGATCAGGACGGGGCCTTTGGCGGTGCTCAGGAAATTGTTTTGGTGCGCAACCCAACAGGCCTCCAATCGATCGCTCTTCGCAGCCCATGTCCCCCATTCCTCTCCTATTGGGCGCCGATGCTCGCCATTGCCTGGCGCAGCAACGCCGCAACTGCGGGGCGCTGCTGGCCGTCGACGATCACAACGACTGGTCCCTTGTTCCAAGTGATCGCCGGGCTTTTGGGGCGCCGACCGCTCATGATGTTGCGCAACAGTAAGCCTCCCAATTGTTTGGACCATTCGTCAAATTCGTCAAATTCGTGGCTGAAAGCGCGCTGGGACCGTCATCGAATGATCGCGCATGCCGGTTCTTAAGACGTGGGCAAGGTGTTTCACGCCGATCCACGGCGCGGCGCAGCCAAAATCAGACCCCTGTTGCACCAATTTTGCGCGCGCGGCTACCCTGATTCTGGAGTATACTTACACTATCATCAACCTGTCAGTGGAAAGAAGACGATCTCCTTACCACTCAACAAATTCGCGAAGCGGAGTCTACGCAATGGCATCAAGAATTGACGAACTCATCGACGTTCTCAAGGTCCCGCCCGGCAAGAAAATTGACCTGCGCAAGGACTATGACCCCGGCTTCACCGGCAAATGGCTGAAAAAAGAAGAAGCGGAAGCGACGCTGAGCGAAGGCGTGCAACTGCTGGCCGAGATGCAGGACAAGCTCTATGCCCAGGACAACTATGCCTTGCTGATGGTGCTGCAGGCGCTGGATGCCGCCGGCAAGGACAGCACGATCAAGCACGTGATGTCCGGTGTGAACCCGCTGGGCGTGGATGTCCACAGCTTCAAAGCGCCGGTGGGCGATGAATTGGACCACGATTATCTGTGGCGCAACTTCCAGACGCTGCCCCGGCGCGGCCACATCGGCATCTTCAATCGTTCGTATTACGAGGAAGTGCTCGTCGTGCGCGTGCACCCGGAATTCCTTGCCGGGCAGAAGCTGCCGCCGGCGCTGAAGGACAAGGACATCTGGAAACGGCGTTTCGAGGAGATCAACTACTTCGAGAAGTACCTGGTGAATAACGGCATTGTGGTCGTCAAGTTCTTCTTGTACGTCTCCCAAGCAGCCCAGAAGGAACGCTTCCTGGAGCGCATCGCCTTGCCCGAGAAGAACTGGAAGTTCTCGGCTGCCGATCTAAAGGAACGCCAACGCTGGGAAGACTACCTCACCGCCTACGAGGAGATGTTCAACCACACCAGCACGGCGTGGGCGCCTTGGTACATCGTGCCAGCCGACCACAAGTGGTTTACGCGGCTGGCGGTGGCAGGGGTGCTCTACGACACACTCAAGAATCTCAATCTGGCCTATCCCACCGTGAGCAAGGCGCAGAAACAGGTCTTGGTGGCCGCAAAGGCGGTGCTGGAAGCCGAGGATGGTGGGCAGAAAGATCAAGCCGCCAAACCACCAGCCGCCCCACAAGCCGGCGCCGGCGGCGAAACCAAGGCCAACGGCAAGAAGAAGGGCAAAGGGCACAAAAAGTAGTCGACGAGTCCGTCAACGGCGCACAGGCACGACCGGCAACTGCTCGATCACCGCTTTGTCCAGTTTCAGGTAGATCACGTCGTCGGCCACATGATCGATTGCCGAGAACGGCAGCGTGATGTCGCGTTTGCCCCACAGATGTCCTTGGCGCAAGACCAGATGCGTGATGTGGCAACTCTCGGCGTCGACTGCGAACTCGTCCACTTGCCCGACGTGCCCATTGGTCGCCTGCACTTGCGCACCGCGATGGCCGGCGCCGGCCAGAACGATGGCTCTCTTGCCACCTTCTCACCGCTCTGCTTGCCACTCGACGATAACCTCCAAGCTGCTGATCATCCGATAAACCCAGTGATCGCTCACAAAAGGAACCCAGTCAAAGATCATCGACTGCAGTGCATCCCAGATCGCAATGGAGGCCGCAAAAAGGGAAAGTACGATCAGAATGCCACGCAGGTAGTCGGAAAGTAGGCCGAGTGAGCCGATCTTGCTTGGCACCCGCGATGCCTACTATTGGGCCACGCATGGCGGTGCAGAGTTGGACCTGTTGGTGCGCATCGGTGGCAAACAGTATGGATTTGAATTCAAGTACGCCGACGCGCCCGGCACTACCCGATCGATGCATATCGCCCTGCAAGATCTGTTGCTCGAACATCTCTGGGTGGTCTATCCGGGGCACCAGGAATATGCGCTCGACGCGCGGATTTCCGTCATCCCGGTCGATTCTGTCCCACGGTTGGCGGCAGCCTTGCGTTGACCGTCACATCGATCTGAAGTCCATCAGGCGCGTGTCAGCGTGAACGATCGATGCTGCCGGCAATGAGTTCAGATAAACGGGTTGACGATACGAATGCCGTCATAGTCACGTCCGGCGGTCAAGTCCTCGGAGTAGACTTCGCGACAGCCGGCTGCACGGGCTGCTTCGATGATGGCGGCGTCCCAATAGGAAATCTGATGACGCCGTTTGGTGTTCAATGCCGCTTGCATCACCGGAACTGTGATTTCCTGGACGCGAAAGCGCAACCAGGCCTCGATCAGCGCAACCGCCTGTTCGTGCGTAATACGATCTGGTTTCGTGCTGCGCGTCGCTTGCACATAGAATTCCTGGAGCACCTGAACCGAAAGCGCCCAGTTGTCGTCCTCTAATAGAGACAAGGCGCGCTGTGCCTTCTCGGCCTCGACCGCGGCGCGGCTGATGGCGTACAGGAGGATATTCGTGTCAAGAAAACGCGTCACGGTCATGGCTTTGGTCACGACTCAGGCGATCGCCGGCACTGAAGGCATGGATTGACGCAATAGTTTCGCGTTGGAGCCGCTTGCGTCGATCTAGATCCGACTCTTCGCCAATTATCTGCAGCAGAAAAGCCTTCACCATGGCCGACACGGAAGTGCCGGCTTCGGCCGCCTTGATCCGTGTCTGCCGATAAACCTCATCGTCCACAGAAACTGTGATATTCTTCATGTTTTCACAGTAACATACCTCCAGAGGCTCGTCAAGTCAGATGTCAGGACCATCCCTGCTGAGCACCGCGATCCTGGACGCACGCACCATTGCCGATGTGAACGATTACCTGATGGGGTCTACCTAATGAGGGGGCGCCGACTCCTCCCAATCCGACCATTCCACGGGGTGAGTTTCCAGGTAGCGGCTGACTGCCAGTCCGATCGTCGGAAAGAAGAGATCACTGCCGAATTTGGTGAACAGACCGTAGCGCTTGAGTCGATCTTTCACCGGATCTTTCATCTCTGCAAAGCACAGCTCGATGCCCACCTTCGCCAGATCGTCGTCAAGGGCCGACAGCGCCTCAGCCGCCGTGATGTCGATGTCGGTCACGGGTTCAGCGGCGACGACGATCCACTGCGTCGGCGTGGGCGCATCGGCAATCGCTTGCAGGACATGCTCGCGGAAGACCTCGGCATTGGCAAAAAACAGGGGCGCATCCCAGCGGAAGAGCACTAGCCCCGGAATGCGGCGCGCCTCTGGATAACGCGTGATATCGTGATAGCCTTTCAGCTCATCGACGCGACCCAGCACGGCGTCGTAGGGCCGCCAGGCGCGCCAGATGAAACCGAACAGCGCCAGGGCGACGGCAAGGAAGATGCCCTGGATCACGCCGATCAGGGCGACGCCCAGAAAGCACACGATCGCAAGCGCGAACTCGCCACGGCGCAGTTGGTACAGGCGAACGACACCCTTGACATCCACCAAAGACACACACGCCCCGATTACGACGGCGCCCAAAGCGGCATTCGGCAAGTTCTGCAGCAGCGCCGGCGCAAACAACAGCAACAACGCAATACACAGCGCGCCCACAACGCCTGTCAATTGCGTCTTGGCGCCTGCCGATTCCGCCACTGGTGTGCGCGAGGAACTGCTGCTGATCGAAAACCCTTGAAACAGCCCCGCGGCGACGTTGGCCGCGCCGAGCGCGATGATCTCTTGATTCTGATCGACGGTATAACCGCCGCGCAGGGCAAAGGTGCGCGATAGAACGCTCGTGTCGGCAAACGAGACCAGCGTAATCGCCACGGCGCCGGCCGCCAGTGCGCTCAAGTCGCCGGCTGCCACGCGCGGGATCTGGAAAGAGGGCAAGCCCTGCGGCAGCGCGCCCACAACCGCAACCCCCGCCGTCGTCGCCAGATCAAAGAACCCCACGAGGATCGTCGCGCCGACCACGGCAACCAATACACCGGGAATCTTGGGCCACTGGCGCTTGAAGATCAAGACGACGGCCAAGCATGTAACGCCGATCGCCAAGGAGGTCCAATTCGTCATGCCTTGCGCCACGCCCTGCACCAAGCTGACCGCTTCTTGAACCAGGTTATCCCCGCTCGACGAGAAACCCAGTATCTTGGGCAACTGGCCGACGATGACGGTGAGCGCGATGCCGTTGAGATAGCCCAAGCGGATGGGTTTGGAGAGTAAATCCGTGATAAAGCCAAAGCGCGCCAAGCCGGCGAGTATGCACAGGCTTCCCGTGAGCAAGGCGAGCATGCCGGCCAGCGACACCAGGCGTTCGGGGTCGCCGGCGGCCAACGGTACAATCGTGGCGGCGATGATGGCAGCCAACGATGAATCTGGTCCCAGCACGAGAATGCGACTGGGACCGAAGATGGCGTACGCAATCAGGGGGACGATGGTGGCGTACAGACCGTAGATGGCTGGCAGCCCAGCGGCTTCGGCGTAACCCATGCCTACCGGGACCAGGATCGCCGTGAGTACCAGCCCGGCTACCAGGTCCTTGGCTAGCCAAGGACGCTGATACGTCCGCAGCGCAGCGAGCCCCGGGATCCAGCGGCTCACGCCATGCGGCTGTGCCGTCCGCACAAAAGGATTTTGTACTTGGCTTTCCATAACTTCATGATCTCCACCATGGATAGGAGATGTTCCTTACGCCTTGCCGGCGGCTGCGACGGCAGCAGGGGCTGGCGCCGCCGCATGGGCAACACGGCGTCGAGGTCGATTTTGGCGCCGCCGGCATGCAGCAGTTCGCCCTGGGTGCTGTACCCCTCGCCCGTAACCTTGTAGCGGTTCTGACCCGGGATGGTGAACTCACGTGCCGTCATCTTGTTGAGCGTCAGCGTGCCGGTCTTGTCGGAGCAGATGGCCGAGACCGAGCCCAGCGTCTCGACCGACGGCAGCCGCTTGACGATGGCGCCCAGGCTGGCCAGCGCGATCGTCCCCCTGGAGTACATGGTGGTCACGACCGCCGGCAAGCCGGTGGGGATGGCCGAAATCGCCAGGGCGACACCGGCGATGAAGATCGTCTTGAAGGCATCGCCGTTACGCAGACCCATGATGACCATCAGCACAAACGCCAGGCCGGCGATGCCGGCGATGATGATGGTCAGCCGGTCGAGCTGCTTCTGCAAGGGCGTCTTGTCGGATTCGGTCTTGTTGAGCACCAACTGTTCCGCTTCGATCTCGATGGCCTGGCCGTCGCGGCGCACGCGCGCGATGTTCTTCATCATCCTCTCGAGCGCGGACAGGCTGGCTTCGGCCTTGGATTCGCCGCGCATGCCCAGCACGGCGTTGAAAACCGTCAGCACGACCAGCATGATCGACGTGCGCAAGTCGCGCGTGGCCACCAGGCTGAGCACGGCGGCGCCCAACAGGATGATCTGCATAAAATCTTTGTACTGGCGCAGGAAAGCCTGCAGGCCGGTTTCCTTCTTTTTGGCGGCAAGAACGTTGGGGCCGTACTGCTGCAAGCGCTGTTGTGCCTCAGCCGCGCTCAAGCCTTTGGCTGGATCGACTTTCAGTTGCTGCGCAACGGCATTCGTAGCCAGGGCATACCATTTCGCTTGTTGTGGGGCTGCTTCTGGCATGATCGACTCCTCCTTCTAGTATTTCTTTGGGAGCGGCCGGAAAGGATGGTCCGGCTCCACATAGTCGCCTTTCGGTTGGCGCTTGGGCAGGTTCACCTTCTCGTACGCGTGCTGCGCATTGTTCTTGCCCAAATTTTCTGCTTGCTCATCTCGGATCTCCTTGATCGCAATCGCGTAGAACTCAACCGGCATTCCTCACAATAGGGCGATCGGTTGACCGATTATGCCTTGCCGGCAAGTACTACCGCCTGAACTTCAGCCCACAAAGCTTGATAAGCTTTGGCAGCGGCAGATTTATGGGCGAAGGCCGCTACTGGCTCACGGGTAAGTCCCATCTGTTCGATTTCGGAGAGGTATGGGATGGCGCTATGCAGAACGCGATCGTAGGTGTTCTGAATCATCACGCAGCTTTCGCGGTGCATTTTCTTGCGCTTATCGACCATCGAGAGGAAGCTGTGCACTCTCTCCGGCGCATAATCGCTTTCTGTAAGCAGCGCAAGCATTTGCTCATAGGCGCGTACAGACAAGGTGGTCGGAATGAGCGGCGTCAATAGGTAATCAGCCGCATTGAAGATGTTCTCAGCCAGGATGTTGATCGTGGGTGGGCAATCCAGGATGATCAGCTCGTACTGCTGCGCGAGCGGCGCCAGCACTTTTCCCAGTCGCTGTTTGGGATGCTTCAGCCCATCGAACACGATGTCCAGATTGCGGTGCGTGAAATCGGCCGGCAACAAGTCGAGATTGGCGTAATCGGTGCCCTTGATGCTCTCCTCGACCGCTTTCCCTGCCTTGGCGAGGCCACGCGCCGCCCGTTTGATCTTGGGCTTGACGCGCAAGTAATAAGACGAGGCGCCTTGTGAATCGAGATCACAGATCAGGGTCGTCTTGCCTGCCAAGGCTGCCAGATAGGCCAGATTTACGGCGGCAGCCGTTTTGCCGACACCGCCCTTGTTGCTGTAGATCGCCAGTGTGGTCATGCAGCGGAGATCCTTCCGTTGTCGTTGAGTTCCTCACATCCCAGGCTTGCCGTCGGCTGCCTTCCAGGCGATCGCACCGAGCGGGTTCCAGTTTGCCGTGGATTTGAATCTGGTAGTTGGCAGTATCGTCGAAGATATGGCGACCTGCTGCTGATGGGGTCGTCATGACTTTAGCATAGCACATGTGGGCGCGGTGCGCTACCACGAGGAAGTGCTGCGCCGCATCAAACGCGCCGCACTTGTTGGATCCTATGCCTGGCGGTGCTACCATGACTGTCGCAACACCACAAATCACCCAGTTCCTGGGTTTGTCCGCGACAGAGCGAATGCGTGTCGCTGCAGGTTGAGAATGAGAGTGATGGGTTGATCGCGCAGGAGGATGTCTGCGATGTTGCTGGCGCGCGGGAGTGGCTGGAGCGGTTCTTTGGTGGAGAACTGAGAGGTTGACGCCAACCGACTCCTCGACGCACAATTACAGGAACCAATGTTGAGTGCACACGAGGCGTGCGAACTCAACATAATTATCGGCGGCCCCAACCTGAATTGCACCCCGCCCATCTACGTTAACCTTGTTCATCGTATGTGTCATCCAGGGGTGGATGCCAACCAACCGTGATCCACAGCCGGCGTGTCGCGACAACATCCGGGTGGTTCATGTCCAGCGCTACAACTGTGGCGCGCCCGACAGGTGTCGTGCCAACAATGACCGCGCCGTTTTCAAGCCAACGAAAATGTTCATGCCAGGCCTGCTCATTTGGATGAAAAAGAGGCGACACCTTGCCGGTTTGCGGGTCCAGTGCATGAGTACGATCAGATTTGTGGCTATTACATAGTGGACATGCCAGCGTCAAATTGTGATCGGCTGTCGTGCCACCTGCCGACTCTGGCACAATGTGATCGATTTCCAAGTACGGGCCAACAATGCGCTCTGTTGTGTGGCAATAGGCGCATCGATTCTTGGCTGCAGCGAAAACACGCAGACGTTGGGCGCGAGAAACGCGTTGGCGGGACATTAAGGGTCGATCCTAAACAACCGGTGCGATCTGCCCAGGATCCGACAAATCGTAGCCGCGCTGCATGAGCAGAACCGCTGCCTGCGCACGCACAAGCTGGGTTTCACGGTACAACTTGAGCAATGCTTGCTCCTCCGCCTGCTCGGCCGGCGACAACCGGGTACGCTGTTGTTTATCGTGCAGGGCATCCAGGCGCTGTTGCTGTTCCGATGATAAAGCGGAGCGCGCTGCCTGCCATAAGGCCGCATCATTCAAGAAGGCCATTTGAGTCAGTGCCGTTTGCAAGTCGAGGGGCAGATCGCTGTTTTCCGGTGTCAGCGCGGCCAGTGCGTCACCCAAGAGTTGTTCGACTGAACGCTGCGTACGCTCAGCGGCACGTTTTACACGACGATAAGCAGGTTCAGAGAGATTGACAGTCACTGAATGCACGGTCATGGCGGTTCCCCTGGTACAGATTTGGGAGTGATCCCTCATCCCGGCCACGGCTGGCCGGCAACGCGATTTCAGTATAGCATTTCTGATCGTGCAAAGCGAACAACAGGATGATCGGTTTCGCCCAAAACGGCAGCGGCCAGAATGGGCACGTGCTTGAGTTCGATCACACCCAGCCAATGCAGACAATCTGCATCGACTGGATCGGGGACGTTCTCCCACCATTCCCGTCGCCTTGACACCCGCCCCACTCCTGCCCGACAATACCACCTACGCGGCACTGCACCGTCTGCGCAGAAGATCGGTGGAGCGAATTCATGCGTCTTGTCATCATTGTGAACGCTATCCTGTGCGTACTGCGACTTGCGCACTCAATTGAACTTCACGACAAAAGGAAGAACGCCCGTGTCCACCCATTCGCCTGACTTGACAGGCGCCCTCCAATACATGGGGCGCATCCGCCAACTGCTTGAGGAAATCGCGACGACGCAGCTTGCCCCACTGGATGCAGCGGCCGCCGCCGTCACGGCGTCGATTCAGGCCGGTGGACTGCTTTATCTCTTTGGGACCGGTCATTCGCATATGCTGGCGGAAGAAGGCCATTATCGAGCCGGGGGACTGGCCCCCGTCGTGCCAATACTGGCTACAGCGCTAATGCTGCACGAAAGCGCCAGTGCAAGCACGTACTATGAACGGACAAGCGGCGTTGGGCCGCTTGCGCTTGCGCGCTACGGGCTGGCTGACCGCGACACGATCATCATCTTTTCAAATTCTGGTGTGAATGCCGCGCCGGTCGAAGCGGCGCTGGCGGCGAAGGCGACGGGAGCGACAGTAATCGCCGTTGTGGCGCGCGCCTACGCCGCCAGTGTGGCTTCGGGTGCGAGCGGTCGCAAGCTGACCGAGATTGCCGACATCGTGATCGATAACCATGGCGTGCCCGGTGACGCGCTCGTGGAGATACCGGGCACGCCATTGCGCACAGGGTCGGCTTCGACGATCAGCGGGGCCTATATCCTGAACGCCATTCTGACCGAAGTGGCGTTTCGGCTGCAAGAACAGGATGGGGGTGCGGGCGCTCCATTGCCCATCTATGTCAGCGCCAACATGCCCGGAGCGCCTGCGCATAATGCAGCGCTGATCGAGCGCTATCGAGCGCGCAACCCACACCTGTAGCCGCCCGGAGACAATCCTATTCTTCCACACCCAATGGATGCCTTTGTCCAACGTGTACGGGGCAGGCTGATCGTTTCATGCCAGGCCTTGCCCGACGAACCGCTGTTCGGCGCTGCCATCATGGCACGCATGGCGGTCCTACTTTCCCGCGCTGTGCGCAACCAGTTCCTGGGCATGCGCCTGCACCTTCTTCAGCGCAGCCACGACGTCATCTAGACCCTGCTTGCCGGCACGGAACACGGATTCAGGCAACCACACGGCCTCGTGCTGGGCCAGGCGTTGCGCCGTCTTAAAAACCAAATCTTCCATGTGAAAGCGCTCCGGGAAAGCCATTGGCCCAGGCAGCTTGGAGAGTTGGGGCTGGAACAAGTCATAGCGGTTCATGGGCGGATAGCCAGTCTGGCAGCCAATGCCTTCGGCCTCCAGCGCTTTGCATACAAGGCCATGCTCCGCGCCGAACGCCTGCGGATCAATGGCAAAAATGTAGCAGTAGACCGAACGCGCCGTATTGCGTGGATCCGGGCGCAGCACACGCACGCCGGGTACCTCGCTCAACGCCTCATCCATGTAGTTGGCCATCTCTTCGCGTTCCTTGAACTGATCGGGGAAGCGCTGTAACGCAACCACACCCAGGGCAGACTGCAACTCGGTCATGCGGAAATTAGCGCCATAGGTATAGTGCTCTTCGTTGGCATCCTTTGGGCGCCCACAGTCGATGATGCTGGAGGCGCGTTCGGCCATTTCCGCTGTGCGGCAGAGCAGAACGCCACCTTCGCCGGCGGTCAGCGTTTTTGAGGATTGCAGGCTGAAGGAGCCAAAGTGGCCGATGGTTCCGGCGCCCCGATCGCGCCATTTTGCGCCGTGGGCGTGGGCGCAGTCCTCAATCACAACCAGGTTGTGGCGGTCGGCAATTTCCATGATCGCATCCATGTCTGCCATGTGAGCGGCCAGATGGACGACAATGATGGCTTTGGTACGTGGCGTGATGGCAGCTGCCACGGCTTTAGGGTCGATGCAGCACGTGTTGGGATCCACATCGACGATCACCGGAATGCAACCAACGGCAACGGGCGCCGTAGCCGTCGCCGCAAACGTATAGGCAGGCACGATCACCTCGTCACCCCAACCGATTGCGGCGACGCGCAACGCCACTTCCATCGTGATCGTGCCGTTCATCATGGGCACGGCATAACCGCCACCCTGCATTTCCTCGAAGTCGCGGGCGAACTGCTGTGTCACCGGTCCCGGAAAGGGGTGTCCCCCCCAACTCCCTGATTTAACGACATTGCTGACAGCGTCTACATCACGCTGATCGTGAACGGGCCAGACCGGCCACTTTTCGCTGCGCACGGGCGGACCGCCCAATAGAGCAAGTTGAGACACTGGTAAACTCCTTTTGGCAAATCAAGAATACGGTAGTCAACGCCATCGATCTTGGCAACGTCAATATGGACAACTTCGCATGGGGCAACGGCAAGCGATATCATCTACAGTGTAACCACCATGCGGCAGTGACGTCAAATAGACGTCAAATAGACGTCAAATAGACGTCAAAACGTCAAACTTGCTGTTGACAACGTGCGTCTGGTTCCGATTGGCGCTGTTTGTACGATCACAATGACTGCGTGTACAGTGAGGCTCCGTAGGCTCGGTGGCGCTTCCCTTTCGAACAGGTTGAGGTTTCCAATGGCATCACTCATTTCCCCCTGGCCGGACACTTGCCAGGGTGCAGTATCACTCACGTTTGACGATGGTCTCCCGTCGCAGTTGGCGCTGGCAATTCCAATGCTGGAGCAATACGGCTTGCAGGCAACCTTCTACATCAATCCTGGCGACGACTATCAAGAGAAACTGGCGCCGTGGCACGCTGTGGCCCATGCCGGCCATGAGATTGGCAATCACTCGGTCAGCCACCCTTGTTCCAAAAACTTCGCATTTATATCGCAGGGCGGGGGTCGTGCCCTCGAAGAGATGACCTTGGACGACATCGAAGCGGATATCGTCGAAGCTGGCCGTCGGATTCGCGAGATAATCCCTGGGCAGGAATCGAACTCGTACGCCTATACCTGTTACCAGCCCTTCGTCGGCCGCGGCCACACCCGGCAGAGTTACGTGCCGGTTGTGGCGAGGCACTGTGTCGCGGGTCGTGGCCTGGGTGAGGTACCGAATGACCCGAACCACTGTGATCTATGGTACCTCTGGTCAATGCCGGGTGAACGCAGGACGGGTGCGGAGTTGGTCGGGATCACGGAAAGGGCGCCAGCGCAGGGACGCTGGTCGATTCTCACGTTTCACGGGATCAATGAAGGCCATCTGTCGGTGGCCGACAACGACTTGGAAGAGTTATGCAGCCACCTGGCGCACAATCGTGAACGGCTATGGGTGGCGCCGGTAGCGGTAGTGGCGCAGCGCGTGGCGGCCTGGCAACATCAGATAGCTGACTTGCTGGTACACGACTCAGTTTGGGCAACTACCTCAGACTGACGGGGTCGTCGACGCTGCATGTGCGTGGAGCATAGTCACTGCCTTTGCGGCCAATTGTGCGCCGCCCATCTTGCCGACGCGCGTCCACGGCCCAAGCGCGACCTCATAGCCACCCTGCTCCCAGGCTACGGTTGTTGGCAGGTACCCGATGTAGTCGTTGGCGTAGCCAATCACGAATGTGTGGCTGGCCGGCGATTGCTGTTGAATCGTCAGGCCGAGTTCGACGAAGGGCTCGCCTGGCAAGGCCACCAGCGCGAGGCCGCCAATATGGATGATCTGAATTTCGGCCGCGATCGGATCGAGGCCGCGGTCGATCAAGATGAGCGCCTCTTCGGCCAGGCGCAGCTCAGACTGGTGGCGGACCTGCTCTACGCTGTCCGTGGTCGCGCCTGATTTGCGACTGGCTTCATCATAGGCTTGTTGCAGCGCAGGGCGCGCCGGTAGATCTCGTACGGCTAGATTGATGATTTCCGATTGTAATGCGACGGTTGTGCCCTCGGCGCAAGCATCGGGGGCCGTGAGTTGGGCAGCCAGTTTGACCACTTCCCCTCCCAACATGAGGCCGTAGCGCTCCACATCCGCAAAGTCGGTCGTGTTGCGGATCGGGTTCAGATTGCCGCAGGCGCCCTGCAAGAACAATGCATTGGTGCAGCCAGGCAGGCTGCGTTCGACCATGGCCATCGCCACACCCGGAAAATCCGCCGACACGAACGGTTGCACCTGTACGGTTACGGGGTGACAGGCAAAGTTGACCAACACCGTGCGCGTGGCATCATCAAGTGCTTCGATCAGCGCGACCCTCACGCTTGGATCGAGCGGCCCGGCGCTGGCGTTGGTCAAATCCGGGGTAGTCTCTGGCCCGCCAACAATGTGGCCATCACGGCCGATCACGCGGCGGTTGCGAGCCAGGTCATGCACCGCACCCTTGCCCACAGTGAGACGGCAAGGCTTGCGCTGCCGCCAGGCCATCATGGCCACAGATGCCAGTTGATCGAGAAGAACCTCCAGCCACGCCGCAGCGGCCGGTGTGTCGAGCAGACGGCGCACGTTAAGGGTCTCAGGCGTCGAATGGGCGTGGCTGGCAGCGAGCATAATGTGAGCGCCGGGTACACCCGTCTGCGTCGTGATGCGCTGACGCAGCTCCTGCGTGAAGTTGCGTTGCGGGCCGAGGATGGCGTTGCTGTAGCCAATCGCGTCGGCAGCGATCACGACCGCAGCCGTGGTGCCATCGTCGAGAGAAACCGCGCGCGCAATCAGCGGATCATGCACGCCGTCGAAAAGGGCGTGGCGTGGCACAAAGCCCAGGTAGGGGATTGTCAATGGGGGTGTAATGTCGATTTTGGCCGATCCGGAGTGCAACAGGGAGTGATTTGGGGCCACTTGCATATTACTCGCCTTTCTTTTAGAATGAGGCTTACTCATTATAACAACACCAATCGCAACGTACAAGGTCGAATACGAGGTCATGGTGCCTACAAGCGGCATGGCTCGCTACAAGTTTGGTTCAAGCTCTGTTCACGAAAGGAAATCCTGGTTATGCGACAAAAGTTGATGATCCTCGTTTCTTTACTCACGGTCTTTGCATTGACGTTTGGCGGCTGTGCGCCAGTGCAGACTGGCGGGGCAGCCGCTCCATCCGGCGAGCAGGCTGCTGCACCGGTGACAGTCAAGCTTTGGATGCACAATCACCCACCGCGCCTGCCACTGGATGAGGCAATCCTCGCCCAGTTCCAGAAGGACAACCCCAACATCAAGGTCGAGTCCACGGTCATTCCCGACCAAGAATGGGACACAAAGCTTGCTACCGCCCTCGCCTCAGGCAGCGGACCTGACCTTTTCAACCAGGCCACCTTTGCTATCGGCGAGTTCCAAAAGCAGGGAATTCTCGCCCCGATCGACGCCAAAGCCGCCGGCTACGCGGACCAGGCAGCGGTCTACAACGCCTATGAATCGGGCAACGCATTGCTCGCTGGTGCGACGTTTGACGACATGTTATACGGCCTACCCACGGAGTTGAGCGCCTATGCCTGCTATACCAACGACGATCTGTGGAAAGCAGCAGGGTTGGACCCGGCTAAGGACTTTCCCAAGACCTGGGAAGCGCTGAAGGATGTGGCCGAAAAGCTGACGGTGCGCGATGCCAATGGCGCCATTACGCAGCGCGGCTTCGACTTTAAGTGGGATGCCGGCATCTTCATGCTGCTGATCTTCAACGCCATGGTGCAACAGCTTGGCGGCAACATGATCGACGAGACCACCTACACTGCCCACATCAACACGCCGGAAGTGAAACAGGTGATGCAGTATTACTATGACTGGGTCAATACTTGGAAACTGGGCGGTCCTCAATACACGTCGAATCGCGCTGACTTCCTGGCCGGCAAGTTAGCCACCGACTGCGATTTTGGCAACTGGGGTGCGCCACAAATGGTGGACGCCAAGATCAATTTCAGTATTCACAAGCAGCCGCGCTTTGCCAATGCCAAGAACGACAATGGCATGGCTAACTACGCCTATTTCTTTATGGTCAATTCCGGCGCCGCACCCGAGGTGCAGCAGGCCGCGTGGAAGCTGGCGAGTGCCTTGACTTCGCAACCCGGCGAGTACTTGGACAAGGCTGGATTGTTCCAAGCCAAGGCCGATTTCGTAGCGTCGGACGCGTTCAAGAACAACAAGATCATGCCGGTCTTCCTCGAAGAGATGGGTTTGAGCACCTATCATCCGCGCATTGCCGGTTTCTTTGAAGTGGCTGATGCGTTGATGCGTGCGCGCGATCGCGTGCTCAATGGCGAGAATATGGACACGGTTCTCGCTGAGGCCGAGACCGAAGTCAACGACATCTTGGCCAAGGCCAAGCCACAGTAGTTTGACCGCCACTCCCCTGGAAAGCCACGAGCTTTCCAGGGGAGTGGTACCATCGATCTTATGGCAAATCCATCAACAAAAGGTTCAAAATCCGGTTTTGTTGCCCGACGCCAGTGGTGGGGCTTGTTTTTTGTGCTCCCTACCGTCGTCTTTTTCCTGGTCTTTTTTCTGTATCCAATGATCACTGGCATCTACTACAGCTTTACTGATTTCACCCTACTCAAGCCACCGACTTGGGTAGGGTTACAGAATTACCAGGATCTGGTGAAAGACCGCCTCTTTCTCACGTCAATCGGTGTGACATTGGGTTTTGTGCTTGGCTCCACCCTACCGGTCTGGATCGTGTCGCTGCTAGCCGCACTGCTCTTTTACCAGAAATTCCCGGCGCGCGAGCTGTTGAAGCTGCTGTTCTTTTCGCCCGTACTGCCTTCTCTGATCGTGGTGGCGATCGTCTGGCGTATTTTGCTCCACCCAAACGGCATATTAACCAGCGTGATACGGCTGGTGCTGCACGTCCCCGAAATAAACTGGCTGGATAGTCCAACGCTTTCCCCGCTGTCGATGATTCTGATCAACGCGTGGACGATCATTCCTTTCTACATGCTGATCTGGCTGGCCGGCTTGACGGGTATTCCGCAGGAGTTGCGCGATGCGGCACGCGTCGATGGCGCCACGTTCTCACAATCGTTTCTGCGCGTGGAACTACCACTCTTGGGCCCGACCGCGGTCTTCATCGCTGCCATCTCTACCATCAACGCCTTTCAGGCTTTCACGCTACAATACGCCATTAGCCCGAATCGGGGTGGACCGATCGATGTAAACACGACGATGGGTTTGCTGATTTGGAAATATGGCTTTCAGTACTATCGCATGGGTGATGCTGCGACAGTCTCCGTGATCCTCTTTGCCATCATCATGATCGTGACGATCATCCAGTTGGCGCTGAGTCGCGGGGATCAGTATTCCTTGAACTGATCGTGCATCATTCGGATCATTACCTTTGGGGCGCTCGCTATCGGGGGCGCGTTCCATCAGAGCAAAGATGTGAGCCATCGACTCGTGCATAAACAACTTACGCCCGTTCTACTTTTTTGTATCGCTCTGATCGTGGCCGTGATCTTCTTTTTCCCCCTGTTTTTCATGGTCAGCAGCAGCTTCAAGGCCGAAAACGAGATATTCGCGGCGCCGCCGCACTGGCTGCCACACGAGTTTCAGGGGTTGCGTCAGTATCAGACTGGCTTCCAGGCAATCCCGCTGGTGCGTTTCTTCTTCAACAGCACGCTGATGGCAAGCATCGATGTGGCGGTCACAGTCTTCTTCTCGGCAATGGCAGGCTACGGCTTCGCTAAGTTCAACTTTCGCGGACGACGATGGATGTTTTACTTCGTGTTGGCGACCATTGCCGTGCCTTTTCAGATCCTGATCGTACCCCTTTTTGTTCAGATGCGCCGCTTTGGTTGGGACGACACCTACGCCGGTCTGATTGTGCCCGGCATCATGAATGCCTTTGGCGTACTCATGATGCGCCAATTTGCCTACGGCATCCCGGATGAATTACTGGATGCAGCCCGTATCGATGGCGCGGGCGAGCCGCGCATCTTCTGGCAGGTCGTCTTTCCTTTGTTGTCTTCGGCATCCGCCAGTCTGGCCATCATCATCTTCCTATTCAGTTGGAACAATTTTCTCTGGCCGCTGATTGTAATCCGGAATGAGCTCTACCAGACCTTGCCGGTTGGGTTGACTGTCTTCACCCAGCCCCACACAACTCAACCGCAGTGGGCTGTGGCCATGGCCGTCTCCACATTGGCAACGCTGCCGGTGGCGGTGCTTTTTCTCTTCTTTCAGCGGTACTTTGTGGAAGGGCTGGTGCTGTCCGGTCTCAAGGGATGACATTGCGATTTCCTCGTATCTAGTTTGCCAGAAAGTAGGATTGAACCGTGGAGATTCGACCGTACCGGGGTGGGGACGAGCGTGAATTAGTGGCGGTCTGGAATGCATCGATGGTCTGCGATCGCATCAGCTCGCAGATCTTTCACACCAAAGTCCTGCTAGACCTGAATTTTCAGTCCATCAATTTGCCAGTCGCCATCGAAGAGGATCGCGTGGTCGGCTTTGTGCTTGCACTGACACGGCGCGTGCCCTTTGGCCCGTTTGGCATGCAGCCGGAGCGGGCCTGGATCACCGCCTTCGGCGTCCACCCAGACTATCGGCGTCGCGGCATTGGGACCGCCCTCTTTGCACAGCTTCTGCAACGTCTGGAAGCGGAGAAGCGCACGACGATCGATATTTCGCCCTACGAGCCAAACTACTTTGCACCCGGCGTTGATGTGAATGCCTATCCACAGGCGATCTCGCTCCTACAACAGCGGTTTGGTTTCCAGATTCACGAGCATGCTTTCAGCATGGGCAGAGACCTCAGCAATTATGAGCTGCCGGCTGACATTCTCGTGCAGGAACGACAGCTTAGCCAAGAGGGGATCACAATTCAACCGTTCACCGCCGCAGACCTGCCCGACTTGATGAATTTCCTGCTCGATGAGTTTGGCTGGGGCTGGTATGACTACTATCACGCGTCGCTGCTTGAACTGTGTGGCGGCGGTCCCACAAAAACCGATCTGCTTGTGGCGCGACAACAGGGTGATGTCGTCGGGGTCAGCCATCATCGCGACGAACGCTTTGGACCCTTTGGCGTACGGTCCGATCTGCGCAACCGCGGAATCGGCCGAATTTTACTTTTCCGCTGCTTGGAAGCGATGGCAGCACGCCACATCTACTACGCCTATTTTTTGTGGACTGAAGAAGAAGCCGCCCGCCTCTATGCCCGCAGTGGCTTCCAGCGCAGAAGGGAATTCGCGATCCTGCACCAGGGTCGTGGTGAGGAGACTGCTGTTGCACAAACGTGACTTGGTTGCCGTTGCTCAACGGCGTCGAGCCGGCTAAACTTGGTTCTTTTCGTTTGAAGGGTGAGTAACCACTGCGATGAGTCTCCACGAAGCGATCCTTGTTTTCGATATCGGAGGTACGAAGGTGGCAGCAGGTGTCCTGTTGCCTGGCAATACGCTAGTCCTACGAACCGAAATCGAAACCCAGGCTGCATCTGGGCCGGAACAGGTGGTTGCACGTACCGTCGACCTTGGCCGGCAAGTATTGGCGGGCTTTGCGCACGCCTATGCGGGGATGCCGGAGCCGCGCCTTGCTGGAGTAGCAAGCGCCCCCCAGGTGGACTGCAGTACAGGTGTTGTTCGCTACGCCACTTTTCACCTGCCTGGTTGGATTGGATTCCCTTTGGGCCTGCAGTTGGCGTCCGGCCTGGGCATGCCCGTCATGGTAGACAACGATGTCAACTGTCATGCCTTGGCCGAAGCAATCTGTGGTGCCGGGCGTGGCTACCGTCACTTCCTGCTTGCGGCTGTCGGCACTGGTGTGGGCGGCGGGGTCGTTATTGACGGCAAGGTCTACCGCGGACGCCTGGGCGGCGCCGGCGAGATCGGCCAACTGTGTGTCGAGTCCCATGAGGGCAGACCATGCAGTGGCGACTTGGCCGGCTGCTTGGAAGTCTATGCCGCATCCAGCGTCATGGTAAGTGAAAGCGGCTATCCGTCGATTCAGGCACTTGCCACCGACTATGGTGCGGGCGTCCGCATTCCGGCTGTCGAACGCGCCGCCGGCTGGCTCGGTCGTGGTCTCGCCATGGTTGCGCACATATTGGCACCTGAAGCCATTCTGATCGGAGGCAGTGCTGGCTTGCTGGGCGCACGCTATCTTGCCAGTGTATGGGCTAGTTTTCAGCGCCACGCGCTCAGTTCGCATCAAGCAACACCCTTGATCTTTACCCAGTTGGGCGCCGACTCCGGCCTGTTCGGGGCCGGCTTATTGGCAACCGAGCACCCGTCAGAGCTTCGGCCTATCCAAGCTCCTGGGTCAGGAACCCCATAGCGAAAGCTAGTACAGCCGGGCGCAAATAGACCGGTAATTGCGGTCGGTGGCAGGCCAGTAGGGCGATTTGCCAAATCGCCCTACATAATCGCCGGCTCATTTACGCCCGCCCGTACTAGCGTACTACGGTGGGCAGCAAGAGTTTGTGCGTTTCGCCAAAGATCGCGAATTCGGAAAAGTGGTTGACGGTGGCGGTCAAAACGCCGGACGCCGGATCGTCGGAACTGGGCACCGGTCTCCAGTCGGCGGAATTCAACCACCATAGGCTGAGGCTGCCAGGAATCGTCGGTCCGGTGTTCGTGCCGCTGTAGTCAACGGTGACGGTGACCGGGCGGTTCGGTTGGACCGGCAGCCCTCCCGGTCCCAAAAGCGTTGCAGCAAAGGCGCCGCCGAGTCCCCCAATGCCGCCAATCCCGCCGATACCCGCCATGCCGACCGGCGGCGGCGGCGGATCTGACCAGAAGCTGTGGGTGAACTCGACCGTGTCGCTGAAGGTCCCTGACCCAAATAGATAGCGAATGTTGTCGAAGGCCGAGAAGAGGCTGCCGCCATTTGCGCCAATCAGGCCCGTAATGCTGAAGGCCCAGGGTGGAAACGGCGGCGCGACGTTCGTGGTCATCTGCCAGAGGGCGTTGTAGACTGCCTGATCATTGCGGTAACGGATGCCGCCGTCGAAGACCAGTGTCTTGCCGTCAGGCGTCAGGCGCGGCCATTTGTTATAGTTGCCATACCCGTTGGCTTCCACCAGGCGCGCGGTCTGCCAGGTGGCCGTGATTCCCTCACTCACCTCCAGATGGCTGGCGTAGACATACGTGTGGCCGTCACCTGGATCGGTGGTCGTAATAGGACGGGTGTAGATGAAACGGGTGGCGTAACGGTCGGCAGCGGCGGGGCCTTCGGTGACGCTGGAAGGTAGGATCGGTATGGCATTGACCTTCTGCGGCGTACCTCATCCGCTGCCCACCCGCCGCAGGACGTAGAGATCCTGGGCCGTGCGGATCAATGCCCCGCTAGCGGGGACCAGGCTGACCAACCAGTAGTGGATGCCGCGCCCGTCGCCGCTCATCTGCGGGTACTCTACAAAAAATTCACCAGGATCGTTGGCGGTTACCGCTTGCGGCGTCGTCCATGCCCCAGCGACCAGCTCGGTGAACGTTGCCTGGCCGTTGCGAACGTAAACCAGTTTTGTGCCATCAGCGCTGAGGGAGGGATTGCCGCCGGGGCCGATGAGTTGCGGCGCACTCCACAGCCCGGCCTGGCGCGTGAGCACATACACCTGCTGAACGCCAAGATATGGATAGTTGCACAGCGCCAGCCTATTGCCGCCCTGGCTCAGGCTGATCCAGTAGTGGGTGTTGGCTAGCCCGGTAGGGACGAGTGCTGGT